>Ga0209282_1002386_pt1 | contig 10826 bp, 6 predicted proteins | sample Mtrugardesep15_FD_187529 | JGI IMG/M metagenome (GOLD analysis project Ga0209282, IMG submission 187529) | Root nodule microbial communities of legume samples collected from California, USA - M. trunc garden sep15 (SPAdes) (version 2) | ecosystem: Host-associated > Plants > Roots > Nodule...
ACACCTCTATTGGCAGAGCTGACATTGAAACCTCCTATGTCCTATCGTGTTTATTTAGCTATAAAACCAAAAACCTGGTAAACCAATCTTTGCAAACTACAACATAAGTTCCTTTGGTTGCAGAGAACAGAAAAAGAGTTTCGTACCAAACCTAGCACATAACACCGTTCGTTTCAATTCCAATTCAAGGTATCATCTACTTTTTATTCTCATCCCAATTAACACTTCGATTATTATTAGCTATTATCGTTTATGTCTAATTTGAATTTGATTTAGGTTTTTAGACATAGATTATTAATTGGGGTTTTGTGCTAGCTTTTAATTAATTGATCATTGGATCTGTGATCTGTTAGACATCGAATTTTAGGGTTTATCATTTCTTCATATGATCGAAACTCTTATGAATTAAACTGTTTGCTTGGTTTTTTACTCAAAGGTAGATCAAAGGTGATCTTCCGATCGGTGATTAAGGGGTTAGGTGTGCATATAAATTGTATTGTATGATTTCAAAATTTCCTTTATTTACATTAGTGTCTGGATATTTATTCGATTGATTCATTGATTGGAAAATATTTATAAAACTGTAATCTTTTAACCAGGGTTGTTATTGATTATTAGGGAGAATTTGATGAGTAAGTTTTGACAATGTTTCTTGTAAATATACTAGCTGATCTTCTGTTTCCAGTCCTATGTTACATGTATACTTTGTTGTACCTATAATATATATAGTTGCTAATTGATGTGTTTTGGATTATACATATGATAGATTCATATTTTGTTTTTGTTTTTGTTTTGGATTATATAGATGATTGATTCATTTGTTTTTGTTTGTTTTGGGTGTAGATGCAAATCTTCGTTAAGACTCTTACTGGCAAGACCATCACTCTCGAAGTTGAGAGTTCAGATACTATAGACAATGTTAAGGCCAAGATTCAAGACAAGGAAGGGATCCCACCAGACCAGCAGCGTCTGATTTTTGCTGGAAAGCAGCTGGAGGATGGGCGTACCCTTGCTGATTATAACATCCAAAAGGAGTCCACCCTCCATTTGGTGCTCCGTCTCCGTGGTGGTATGCAAATATTTGTGAAGACTCTCACTGGAAAGACAATCACCCTTGAGGTGGAGAGCTCTGACACCATTGACAATGTCAAAGCCAAAATTCAGGACAAGGAGGGCATTCCCCCAGATCAGCAGAGGCTCATCTTTGCTGGAAAACAGCTTGAAGATGGAAGAACCTTAGCTGATTATAACATCCAAAAAGAGTCGACTCTCCATCTTGTGTTGCGACTTCGTGGTGGCATGCAGATTTTCGTGAAGACTTTAACAGGAAAGACAATTACTTTGGAAGTTGAGAGCTCGGACACTATTGACAATGTGAAGGCTAAGATACAGGACAAGGAGGGTATCCCACCAGACCAGCAGAGGCTCATTTTTGCTGGAAAGCAGCTCGAAGATGGCCGAACTCTTGCTGATTACAACATCCAGAAGGAGTCGACTCTTCACCTTGTTTTGCGTCTTCGTGGTGGTATGCAGATTTTTGTGAAGACTTTGACAGGAAAGACAATTACTTTGGAGGTAGAGAGCTCGGACACTATTGACAATGTGAAGGCAAAGATACAGGACAAGGAGGGTATCCCCCCAGATCAGCAGAGGCTCATTTTTGCTGGAAAGCAGCTCGAAGATGGCAGAACTCTTGCTGATTACAACATCCAGAAAGAGTCGACTCTTCACCTCGTCTTGCGTCTTCGTGGTGGTATGCAGATTTTTGTTAAGACCCTCACAGGCAAAACAATTACTTTGGAGGTAGAGAGCTCGGACACTATTGACAATGTGAAGGCCAAGATACAGGACAAGGAGGGTATCCCCCCAGACCAGCAAAGGTTGATTTTTGCTGGAAAGCAGCTTGAAGATGGCAGGACCTTGGCTGATTATAACATTCAGAAGGAATCCACCCTTCATCTTGTTCTTCGTTTGAGGGGAGGCATGCAGATCTTTGTTAAGACTTTAACAGGAAAGACCATTACATTGGAGGTGGAAAGTTCAGACACCATCGATAATGTTAAGGCAAAAATACAGGACAAGGAGGGAATCCCACCAGATCAGCAGAGGTTGATCTTTGCTGGGAAACAGCTTGAAGATGGCCGCACTTTGGCTGACTATAACATTCAGAAAGAGTCCACCCTTCACCTTGTCCTTCGTTTGAGAGGAGGTATGCAGATTTTTGTGAAGACGTTGACCGGAAAGACCATCACCTTAGAGGTAGAGAGTTCAGACACAATTGATAATGTGAAGGCAAAAATCCAGGACAAGGAGGGAATCCCACCAGATCAGCAGAGGTTGATCTTTGCTGGGAAACAATTGGAGGATGGAAGGACCCTTGCTGACTACAACATTCAGAAGGAGTCTACTCTTCACCTTGTTTTACGTCTTCGTGGTGGATTCTAAGTATGTGTTGCAAAGCTGTTTTAGGATGTGTGGAGGTTCTACAATCTTTGGTTTTATGTTTTAGAACTTGGGTCTATGGTCTGTAACTGCCTTTGAAAAACTATAGTTTTATGTGGCTTTATGTTTGATTATGTTATTTTACTAAATGAATGTGGATAATTTGCTATCGTTTTGGAATTAAGTGATCTTAGCTGTTTTATCTGAGATCCCAAAAATTACCTGTGTTTCATTACTGCTGACCCTTTGAATTGGTTACCCATAAGTTTTCTATTATCGTTTTCTATTATCCTGGACGATAATTGTGGTAGGAAAAATATCTGTCATATCTGTAGTACAGTAGTAGTTTACTCTGGTTATAGATTTAGAAGGATAATCTTAGTTACCTGTTAAATCTTACTGTTAAATCTGTCAAAGACTAGCTTAAACCTGATCCTTGTTTGAAGGATAATCATGCCAAGCTCAAAGACCAGCTTAAACCTGATGCAGTTTACGGCTGGCAAAGAGATGCATTTGCGTAGTTAAACACTCATGACAGATTTAATTTTGAAGTCATGCATTATAACTTTAGTCTATTTGACAGATTTAATTTTGAAATCGTACATAATAAAAAATGAAATATCAGTTACACATGCTCTTTGACTGACAATATTTCCCAATGGGAAAGACAAGAGGGACTAAAAATATTTCCCAATGGGAAAGACAAGTGGATGCCGCTTTAAGAAGTTGCCAAAAAGCTAGTCCATTAAATATGCGTGAGATAAATTAGTTGTTTTTGTTTTTCTCCACAAGCAAAACAGGATGAACCTGATAGAAGAGTAGAACCAAGAGTTTTGACAGATATGTCAGCACCTCTAAGCTTACAACAAATTCCAACTGAAAAATGGAAGAATATTCGTAAGCAGGGGGTAAAAAGAAAAATACATGGAGATGAAGGAAGGACAATAAATGGAGGTGAGAGAGATTTAACAGAAACTCCAGTTTCCATATTTATGAATTCCAAGCAAAGGGAGGGGACGGAAAAGGCTTAACACTATGGAATAATCAAAAGCCTAAATGAAGTTACATTATGTGTGTAAAATTCACAGGTACATTTAATTAAGTTAGTTTCTACATTCACTCATTTACTAGATACAGGAAATGAAAAGAGGGATAAATAATATAGAGCTTGAAGCTGAATTGCTCCAAGCATATGGACGAGCATACTTTCAAGAATCATGCATTGTACTAGGAAATTTATGAGTTATGTCCGGGAAGCTACAAATTACAGTAGTATGTATTCTCACTCTGAAATTTGCATATTAAGATTAAAAATAAAAGCGGAATAGGTGATTGTTTCTACTGTGGATCGATCAAATATCGTCAAGCAACAATACAAGATATGGTGTAGAGACTCAAAGCACAACTTGGATAAAACATGTGTGTGATGACTCATAGGGCAATTGAGATAAAATATGTAGCCAATGAATTAATTACAAAATTACTTTCAGGTTTATCATAAACAAAATGAGGCAACACAGATGTGATTGACAATCAAGTTGCAATACCAGATAATCTTCACAATCAACACAACACATCATATGAAGCAATGCAATTTCAAGTTATTTTTCTGAAGGGAAATACAGAGATGTAAGGGTAAAGTCAAGACTCTACTACAAAACCCCATATCATAGTGCTAAAATTTGATTTGAAGCTTGAAATTAAATTGAGTAATAAAGGTGAAGAATTTGTTACGTTACGATTGCTTGGTACAGGAACATGCATTAAGAAGATCAACAACTATTTACTTATTTATTTAAGCATTAACATTTTACATATCTCTCACACAAGCAAACATCACAGCATTACATATACGACTTAATCTAAGTGTAGAACTTAAACAACGGAGTAGCTAAATTTGTTCTGAGTTCAACCAGAGATATCAATGGTCTTCACTTCAGGCTTCTTAACTTCTTCCTTCGGAACAGTGACAGTGAGAACACCATTCTCCATAGCAGCTTTCACTTGATCCATTTTTGCATTCTCAGGTAATCTGAATCTCCTCATAAACTTCCCACTGCTACGCTCCACGCGATGCCATTGATCGTTCTTATCTTCTTTCTCAACATTCCTCTGTCCGCTTATCTGAAGAACCCTATCATCTTCAATTTCAACCTTCACTTCTTCCTTCTTCAGGCCTGGAAGATCAGCCTTGAACACATGTGCTTCTGGGGTCTCCTTCCAATCAATCCTGGTGCTCACAAAAGCAGAATTCTCCTGAGGGAATGAAGAAAGTGCTGAATTGGTGAAAGGAAAATCCTTGAAGGGATCCCAAACATCAAGAGAGAATGGGTCGAACACGTTCCTCCTTCGGCCACCAAAGAAACTTGGAATCAGCGACATTGTTCTCTTATCACAGTGAATTGAGAATTCTGAAAATGGTTTTGAGTTGTTTGTTTCGATTCGATGGTTTTCCGAAGGGACTCGCCGACAGTATTTAAAAGAAGTGGATGAGTAATCTAGTACGTTCCAGAAATATGCTATTCATCAATCAATCTATTGACATAATTAACGAACTTTCTGGAAAATAACAAACACTGTAGATTCTTCCACAGTCAACTTGAAGTCTCTAGATTATGACCATAGTATGACTTCATCAACCAATACTTTTTAAATTTGGACTTTGCGGCCCAAAATTGCTTTTTTATTTTCCGGCCCAAATTTCTATTTTTTTGTTGCTTCCCAAATTGCTATTTACTCCCCCAAATTGCTATTATTTTTCATTAAACGTATTATTTTCTTAAGGAATCAAGAATATCACTACCCAAAAAAAAGAAATATTAAATAATATATTTCTATAAAAAAAATATTATTTGATATATTAAATTATAAAATAGGTAAGTTGTGCCAAAGTAATTAACGCAACATAAACATGTTTTGCAGAAAGGAAACTATTTTGTCCAAGCTTTGTATTGTTCTGTAGGTAAAGATGTTGTATAATATATGTACGATTTAGAGTTTAAACTCCGAACATCTCAATTATTCACCAAAAGTGAATTTCTAACCACCAACGTACTAGACCATCCTACAATAATGTTAAATGTAAAGGTTAATTGTTTGAATTGACCCTGTAATGCCTGAACATTAACTCTGTAAAAAAAATAAAGATTTTATCCTTGTAATTTGATATTTTTTTTCCCCTATTTTTTACATTTCATTTTTACCGTGTAATACATAGAGAGTCTCTTTAAAGTTTCGTAGCATTCTGACTATGCTTAAGATTATTTTGATTTTTCAACCAAAATGTGCAAAATTACAATTTTTGTTCCAAGTAAATATATACTCATTGGTCAAATTTTGTTCCTTAATTTAATAGGATTGGTTAGAACATCATAAAAACATTCACTACTAAATTTTAGAGTTTTTAAATGAATGACAAATTAATTTCTTTCCTTCCTCCACACAAAATTATTCAATAACTTTATTTGTGCATAATTAAATTACCAAATGCTATTTTGGTCGTACAAATGTTAAAAAGGGAAAATATGTCTCAAATAACATCGTTTTTGAGAGAAAAATAAATTGTCCTTAATATCTTCGTCATTATATCATCATCATTCCAATTTCTTTTTTTTAGTAGATAGACGAAATAACAAAGCCATTATAAACTCACACACACAAGTAGAGGTACCGTGGTTCAAACCTCGGTCATGGTCATCGTCATTATATCGTCATCATTCCAATTTCTAAGTAGTATTTTTATAATTTATGGTATATGATTTTTTCTCGATAAGTTCAATGCCCGGCATATAACAGGAGGTTTATTTTATCTTTTAATTTCTGATGTCTCTATCAATTAACTGATAAAATAGAATTACATGTCAACAGTGATCGTAAACTTAACTCGCTGTCTTGCTAGTTGCAACTAATATCTACTAATTTATATATTTTATGTCTCTTGGATAAAAAGTCTACGTCTATCCCTGTTTAAATCAAAAGATTAATTCCAATAGTTTAACGTCCGAAAAACATTGAATACAAGAATAAATTCATTTATATTCTATCTCTGTGAACTTAGTTCAGTTGGTATGGATATTGTATATTATATGCTAGAGTCAGGGTTCGAACCCCAAACACTCCACTTCTTCACAATTAAATTATGTGAGTTCTAGTCACTATGCTATTGACAAAAAAAAATCATCCCACATTATGTAATAAAACTTATATATAACTAGTCAATCCAAATATATACATTGGAGTCAAAGCTTCCTACACCTAATTGGAGAGCTTTAAAGAAGATTGGAGAGCTTTTGGAGCGAGATTGGGACATCAAGTTACTCAGGTATGTCGTGAGTATAATAGATGTGCCAGATATTCCTAACAGAGTAATTTTAGATTATTCTCAACCTCCTCAAGAGGTGACATAGGTTCTTGCTTATGATTTTAGGGGATGACTTTCCCCGATTAGTTGCTTTGTAGTTCCTTTTTGTCTATATCGAGCTTAGGCTTCTTTGTATTTGAATCCTACAAAAAATGAAATTGAAGTCAAGTAACTTGTAACCAAATGACCATGATGAAACCTTAACCCATATATTACAGGGGAAAACCGGAAATGACCTATATTACAGGAGGTAAAGACCTATTAACCCATATATTTATTATTTACGGTCATATTCATCCCTATAAATACATACTTATTTTTAATGTCATGAAATATGTTGGCTAATGAAGTTACCCCAATAAATTTTTATTTAAATAAAAATATATTTAAGACTACTTGCTTCCCAAGTCTGAAGATATTTCTCCCGTTAATATCACTCACTCTGATAATTTGCGCAATTCACTCTCTACTACCAAAAAATCCTCAACCGCGATTAAGCTCTTTCTCTCTTAAACCTTTCCAATTTCAATGGCTTCCTCTCTCGTCGTCAAGCGATTTCTCTCCCCCCGGCCTCCTCTCAATGTATCTTCAACCTGTTGCCTTTTCCGCTTGCCCTCGCTCATTCAACACCAGCGCCATGTGCCTCGACGATGAACACTCCGATGATGATCGCTACATTTATCATCATATTCCCCGAGCCTTCCCACGTAGTTGTTATCGCTCTCTCAACTCTCCTCGTCAATTTATTTCATTCAATATTAAACCCTAACAAAAACATAATTTATTACATTCCAATGATTTTATTGTTTTTAGATTTGTTTGATTCATTTATGTACAATCCATTCCTCTCAGGTTCGCGTGATTCAACTGGACGCAAATGGAAACAGAGAGAGACAGAAGATTCACTGATTCTTCTTTTGGATATGCCTGGACTTGGTAAGGAGGATGTGAAGGTCTCTGTTGATCATAACAACACTCTTATCATTAAAGGTGAAGGTGATCAAGAAAGTGGGGGTGATGTTCGTCGATTCTCTAGCAAAATTGATTTGCATAAAAAGAGTTTAAAGTACAACATTGATGATATTAAAGTTGAGATGAAAAATGGTGTGCTCAAGGTTACTGTGCCTAAAATTAAGGAAGAGGAAAGGAAATATGTGATTAATGTCAAGGTCGAGTAGGATATGTGTTTTTTTCTTTGTTATTTCTTAATTGCATTTGAGCCAATATCATTCATATGTAGAAACACTTGATTCAAAGTTAAAAAAAATACCTGTTTTGCTTCTCATCCCATCAATTGATGAACTTTTCCAATCATAAAAATGAATTTGTAGAACGAATACTTGATAGTGTTCAATAATTTCACTTGCACAATATATTAACAGTGATGCTGTATATCACGAAGTATATCCTCACGAATACATCACGAACCTGGTTTTAACATACAGTATCCTACTTCTTCATGTTCATTTTTTTATTTTATTAAAATAAAGAAAGTATTTTAACCGTTTGCCGACAATGAGAAACTTAGCCACACAGGTTTTCCTTACTGCAATGAAAAACTTTGGCAAATAAGTTATAAAAAGTTTCTAGAGCTATGGTGAACTATGTCGTTAATAGATTCCCAAGTGTAGCATGCAGTAAGCCTTCAGTCGACTATGAATTATGTCACGGTGAGGCACATTGACGGGGATGCTGTAGCCGAGGCCGAGGCTATCAAGAACTCCTTTTGCATCTCTACCTTTAATGGGTTTTCAAGTTGATAGAAATTTTTTTTTTTTTTTTGTAGTAGCCAAGGTTTGAACCCCGAACCTTGCATATATAATGTATTGTCTATACCAACTGATTTAAGCTCACGATGACAAGTTGATAGAAGTTTGTAGAGTATTAGATTACTTATCAGTACACGAAAGTTCTTTTTCTTTATTTGACTAATTAAGATGCAAATGTTATTCGCGAAGACTCGGACTTCGTGAGATTTAGCATTTAGTTAGTTAGTTGCTCAATCAAGAGTTTACTTGAATTTATTTCCAAATTCCCAAGGTCTCAAACTTTCAAATACAATTTCTTTCGTGATTCTGAGAATTCTAATGGTATTAGAGCTTTGGTTGCAATTTCCGCGACTGTTTATACCGTTCTTGCACATTTTAGTAATTTTTTAGTCACAATATAAAAAATAAGAGAAGAATAAGAAGTCCACGACTAAACAAATCCAATCCCAATTTCAATTTTTTTTTTGAAGAAACCAATCCCAATTTCATATACTACTCTTTTGACAACAGAATTATATGAAAAGCTTGCTGAAAAATTCCAAAACCAACCCCCACACCAGTAATTAATGGTTAACGTGCGATTTACTCTAGTAACTTCATATTTTCTTCCAAACTTGAACTTAAAAGTTTAAAGAGGATACCTTCTTCCTCTCCATTCACAAGTATTGTTTGTCTGCAAGTAGTATGGAATATGAATAAAAAAACGAGATAAACAACATCTTATTGTTATTAATTTATTTATGCAGTAACATCTCACATATTACATCATACCTCACACATCACACAAAAGGTAAACATTAGAACGAAGCAACAGAGAAACAAAGCTCTTATATATTTTCAACCTGTGATATCAATGGACTTAACTTCAGGCTTCTTGATCTCTTCTTTCAGAACAGTAAATGTGAGAACTCAAGGGCACAAAAGCACCAAATTTAATCATGAACCGTATCTATTGCAAGGCTGTTTTTTTTTTTTTTTTTTTTTTCTAATTGAACTAGCTAGAAATCGAATTGAATTGATTTTTTATATATCTTTATAAAAATACATAGAGAGGAACCGCAAAGACTAAACAATTCATTCATCTTTTGGATTAACCATTTTAGTCAAATTACATGTACAAATAGCTAAAAATAATAAATTCCTTAAAAAAAAACTAAAATTAATAAATTGTTGTTAGTATTTAAATAAAATTCTATTCAAGACTACTTGCTTCTCAAGTCTGTAGATACTTCGAGAAATATAATTCATTCAATTTCAATGTTTTTTGATCCATTAATGTACAATCCATTCCTCTCAGGTTGGCTTCGTCGTAGTCAATTCGAAGTGGCTGGAAGGCGAGAGAGACAGAAGATTCTCTACTTCTTCTGCTGAATATACCTGGAATCGGTAAGGAGGATGTGAAGATCTCAGTGCAACAGAATCTCTTACCATTGAAGGCGAAGGTGGTAAGGGAAGTGAGGAAGTGGAGGAAGGCAGGAAGCTGATCGTCGTCGATTCTCTAGCAGAATTGATTTACCTAAGAAGCTTTACAACAAGCTTTACGACATTGATCAGATTAAAGCTGAATTGAAAAATGGTGTGCTTAAGGTTATTGTGCCAAAAATTAAGAGGAACTGAACTATGTGATTAATGTCAAGGTTGAGTAGGATAATCTTTTTTTTTTTTTCTTTGTTAAGTTATTTGCATTGAGACATTCTGTTAGTGGCATGATAATTCATCATAGACTGTAGCTACATTAATATGCTAACCTGGGAGGAATGTTACCTGATCCTGTTAGTTAGTTGGAATCAGTTAGGACTTCGTTAGTAGCTCTATACTAGAGAATTCACGGTATGAATTTGTCATTTTTCAGTATGATTCCTTTTCATGCTCTCAAGTTTTCAAACGTGATTTCCTTGGCGATTCTAAGAATTTAATGGTATCGTAGTTTTGGTTGGGATCTTCTCGATATCATTCTTGCGCAACTTAATATTCAGTAATTTCTATCAACTATGCTTTGTCATGGTGTGCTCATTATTTGCCATTTGAAGAAGGGGCATGGCCACCACTTCTTAAGGTACATAAAAAACCTTGAATCGATTTACAATTGCTCCCACTGTTGCTAACACCTTTACTTATGGCAATTTTTACTTGTTGTTCAAGCCAAGTTGATTAAGCTATCAAACCAGAGATTAAAGGTTGCATTTTTCTTGAACACGTTCAAACAAGATTTGGATTTTACATTGAAATTTCATATTCAACATAAAAAAAAAGAT
>Ga0209282_1002387_pt1 | contig 10825 bp, 3 predicted proteins | sample Mtrugardesep15_FD_187529 | JGI IMG/M metagenome (GOLD analysis project Ga0209282, IMG submission 187529) | Root nodule microbial communities of legume samples collected from California, USA - M. trunc garden sep15 (SPAdes) (version 2) | ecosystem: Host-associated > Plants > Roots > Nodule...
TTCTATCCTGACAGTAATTTGGATGGCTACTTTCTAGGTTATCTGAAAGGAAAGAAACAACATATTTTTAAATCATCAGATGGACACACTAGAACATTTAACGGACAAAGTCAAATTTATGTCTTTTTCTTGGCTTAAGGCAAATATTCCTACTTTCGCCTTCAGTTATAACGACCGGTGGCGGCACCCTTTGCCTTGTATGGGTATATTACTGTAGCTTATTTTTGTCTCTCTTTCCGGTGTGCTTTCTTTTTGGCACCAGACTCATAATTGTATTATTGGTGGGTGATTCTCTTTTGTACATCTTGTGCGAGATGAATCACTTTTTGTGATCTAATATATTTCATTTTGGTTTGTTCAAAAAAAATTAATTTGATTTTCAATAATTTCTTGAAGTAAAAAAACTCTTGTTTGCATTTTTCTTTAGCAAGGGTCGTACAACTTGACAAGTTGTCTAAGATTTTGAGAGTTTAGTACTTAATTAAAAATTCCCTAAAAAAAGTACTTAATTAAAAAAAAATCTTGAAAAAGGTAATGTAAGATTGTTGATTATGTATTTAATTCATTTTCTACCTGTCACTCTACAGAAGAGATGTCTTTTTAAAATACTATAGAGAACATTGATATTGGAAAGCAGTGATGCAACTTGCATTGTGCAACAATGGCAACTATGCCAAAACTGTAATGCACCTATGCACATGCTGGGAGCTTTGACTCTATCTGTAAATTGTCGATTCCTTTAGTCCTTGGGGCTTGGACATAACATTTGTTTAAAGGTACGAAGTAAGCAATTGGAACAATATTTTAACCAATCTATAAGGAATCTAGCTTACACCCTACAGGATCCATGTCTTTCTAATTTGCGGCTGGTTTTAGTTTGCAAATATAAGAGTTTTAAAAAAAAAAATCAGTTAGATTTCTTCCGATAGAGATAATTATATTTGAAACTCACTGAACGTGAATAACTCTTTCAATTTAAGTTCAAACATTGATTCGCCACACTATGAAAATTTAGCTCATTTCATAAAACTCAACATGTTGGTTAACTATTTTCAATTTTAGTACGGCAAAACAAATTTATTGACCTTAACATTTTCAAAATTGTTCTTTGCAATTTATGTCCTTAATTTCTATTTATTTAGTGCTGAACAGAAATAACCATTATTACAGTTTAAAAAGATTCATGTCACGTCAACTAATTTAACAAACTTCGATCTCTACCACTCTATAATAGGAGTAAGGACCCTCTTTATATTTTTTAAAACAATTAACATTTTTTTTACCAGAAAAATGAAGAATCTTCTGCCAATAGTTCGTCTATATAAATGTTCATAAAGTTTGAATTGTCACCATTTTAAAACAAACATGTACTAATATGCCTGGTATCCAGCACCTCACGTTTATGATATCTACATTCAATTGTACCCCGGAGACACGGTCGAAGCACGCCCGCCCGGTGTGCTTCTTTCACGACATGCTCTGGTCCTGAGTCTCTTCCAGTGGTCTTCTAGCGTTAGAAGAAGTCATGTACGTCCCGGACATCTGCTACGTCCTCCCATCCCAAGCTTTTTTATTCAACATATATAGGACAAACCGAAGGACAGTGGTAAAAGAATTCTTGCTCACATGACCATGTCATATTATATGATTTCAAATGTAAAGCTAATTTAACATTTTCTTTTTACATATAATCTTTAACAAGACAAAATATTACTAACTCAGTAAACTAGTTTAACATTAGTTTTCTAAAACTAGTTTAGTTATTTTGTCGTTTGTTTTGTAAAGAAATGTAAATTGTTGTTTAATATGAAAGAATATACCACTAATTTTCATGAAACCGCTTTGACAGTTGGATTTGGTTAGTTTTCTCATTACATTTTGTCATTTTCCCCCCAAAATAACCAATACTAACCAAAAATTAAAACTAATTGTTTACCGTTAATAGCTACCCAAAAACATTTAGATTAGATGACAAATGATATCTTTCAACTTAACCAAAAATATTGGGTTTGAATCCAATCATGATAATGCTACAATGTTAAATCTCTGAATTGAGAGATTTACAACTCATTGCGGTGTTATCTGACTTGAACGATTGGTCTCTACAGTTACACGCAAAAAGTACCCAATTCACACCAAACAAACAGAATAGTTTAATAATAATAAAAAAAACACATTTTTCCAAAAGAGAATACCAACAACAGATTGGTTTTCTTTCGTTAAAAGGACACAATTTTTTTCTAATATATCTTTCATTAAGTTTTCAAGACAGATCTATATAAATTCATGAAACAATAACTATCAGATATTTTTTAAAATGGTTAGAATAGATCTCAGTGAGACCTAATATAGTTCAATCTATGAAGGGTTTTAATAAATAAACTAATCACAGAAAATTTGTTGAGTAAAACAAATGCTCTACTTTACATAAATTAATTGGGTGACGATGGCAAAAATTACATGTTCAATCAGAGTCAGAGATGAAAAGTAAACGGGATTATAATGAACATAGGCCTTCATTTCATCAATTAGGAGCAAAGGCATCAGAAACACCAAGGCAGTGTTCCAGAACCAAAACCAAACTCTTTTTCATGAAGTGTCGGATAGCGATACATGTTAGACACCAAACATGTCTTTAATCTGAAGTGTCGGTGGTGCTACATAGGAAGTGAAGTTGATATGTACAACTTTTTCTATGGTTAGAAGAGACTAAAGATTTTAATAGTCAGCTTCAAGGAAACTCTCATAAACTGTTCCTGTCAACGCCTTGTTAACATCATCCCAGTTTTGAATATGATCCGATAATGGCCCTTTATGTATCTTTACCTGCCGGCTCGTTAACTGCATTTGCGGCAATCCTAAAAACTCTTGCACATCATTTAGCTTCTGCAACAAACAAAAGAGCGAACCTCAAAGGCTAGCTAATGTTAAGTGAAAACTACTAAAGCTACTATATTATACCTTTAACCTCAAAACAGTGCAAGCAGCTTTGGATGCTTGGTTACAAATCTGTTGATAAACTATTCATTACCATAAAGTTTTTAGAATTTGGGTTTGACTTAATTCAACCCTTACAAAACCAGTTTGTAAGGTGAACAGTGTCACTCCCTTGTAAACTCATTTTTTGGTCTTATCAATGTGTGACTCTTATCACCACTTCGTTTGGTTTCACGATGGAGACCATCATAATAAATGACTTTGTTTCTATCAAAACGATTTTAACAAAAACACATGTTTGGTTAGCATCAAGTAAAATTGATTTTTTCCCCTCCAGACCTCGATTTGACTGAAAGTGATAATGTGCATTTGGTTAAAATATTTACACAATTTCATATCAAAATTGCTCAAAATATATGAACATTTGAACATAAATCACTTTAAAGTTCAAACTCAATTTAACTAAGATAATTTTGCACAATCAATGCTTATGCTAATCAAAATCACGTTTGACAAATTCCACACACAAATCATATTTTAGGAAACCTATGCAACAAAAGTAGAATCCAGCACCCGTGAATCATATAAAAGATGTTACCGGTAAATGGTGATTGTTATATTCCAAAGAATTGTTTTGAAACTTCTTGTAAAACTTAAAAGATATAGAGAAGTCCTTACAGTGTGATTTCTCATAAGATCCTCATAGTACAGGATCATATGCCGAGAGCTATTGAAGTATTTTAAAGCCTTTTCAGCTTTCACCTCCATATCCTTCAAGTCCACCAGCAATGATGTAGAATTTATGATAGGCTTGTACTTTGAAAGAATATCAGCCTAAAAGACCAAATGTAAGCTTCATTTTGCAAATATTAAGAAGGAAAAAAAAAAAAAGGCGTAATGAAAGACCTCTTCTGCAGAGTGTACATGAGATTTATGTGTTCCATTCAATAGCTTTGCGTAGCGATCATAGGAATTGGCTAGCATAGATACCATCCTGCGTAGTAGGTTTCTCCTGAAAAGAAATATGACAGAAACACTTCTACGCTTGAAGTATTCCTCTATTTCATTGTGGCACTCCATTAATCCCTGCAAAAACCAAGAGATTTCTTGATTCTTCTATTACTTGGAGAAACATCAACGTAAACTTGAAGAAAGTAAAGACAGTGAAAAAGAAGGAAGAAAAAGCATGTAGATGTGAGGTATACATGTATGCCAAATTCCACCAATTCTAATGGCCACAAGAAGTGCAAGTGCACAAATACTAGAATTCCATTACCAAATATCCTTGATACTATTTCCCAACATCGCAAAATTCTCATCAGAAACCATAGAGACGAGGATGACAAAACATAAACTTAGGGAACCCAGAAGAAGAAACAATGTCATATAAAACATCCTACAGTAGAGCAAAGCTTCTACAGTAAAAACAAGCAGATGTAATTTATGAGTGTTATCTCATTTTTGAAACATAAGTGGAAAGGTGTTAACTCACATTGTATGAAACTCCTTTAACGAGTCCATTACATAGATATAAACACGTGCATAAATATTATATTTGAAAAGTAAAGTTTGTAGAGTGTGCTTGTGTGTAAAATCATTTTAACATAGGATGTCAGAAAGGAAAATTTTAGAACAAGATATTGTGATCCCCATTCTTTTTGCAAGTAGATCTATTTATTCTTTGACAAAGTCTATAATACCCCTACTCCACCTCATCTGCTTTTAATAACATTTTCAGTGACATAATACTTGCACTGCAAGTTTTACAACTCTTGTTTCATTTGCGCGCAACTATGTAGCTCTATACTATCCAATGATTACAAATTTACAAGTTAACAATTGAAAGAAATGTTGAATATTCTGAGCGAGAAAATGTTCTCTTCACAACATAAATTAGAAGCATAAGGGAAGGGATATATGATTAGATTAATGCAGAGGCAAACTTTGTCAACAACTATAACAAAAGTTCAGTCAGCCAATGAGTTGGCATAGTATAAAACATTCTATAATTTACATTTCCAAAAGATTTAAGGTGACCGTGGAACGAATCTTGAAGAGTTTCTTCTGAAAAATCTAGTCACTGCTTCAGCCTTTAGGTCTGTACATGCGCAAAACTACAGAAACCAAATACAACAGCACAAACCTCAGACAATCCCATGACAGATAATTAAGAAAAGTATCACAGCAGTCTTTTCAGCCAAAAAGCCACAAAATTTCCAAGCCTATGGACTAGCATTATATTGATACAATTGTGACTGTGTTGAAAACACTTCTAAGAAGACTTGTTGGGTATGGCTCATATAACACTGATAAGTGGACTGGTCTCTCGATTGGGATACGACTGAGTTGGTGCGGGAGGCAAAGTCCCCTGCAGTACGGTTCAGGGTAGTCTTGTAAACTAGACCGTAGTATTTAAACGCAAGTTGTAATTTTTGAACCCTAAGTTTGAATAATAGAAAGATACTGCAGCTGCTCTGCAGTTGGAGACGTAGGCAAAATTGGCCGAACCCCGTGATCAAAACTTGTGTGTTCTTTGTCTGCGTTTTTTCGTATATGTTTTCTTTCAAACCAGGGTTGATGTTCTAACTACTTAACAAGAAGTACATATATATACCTGATTAAGCATCCACTTGAAGCCAACTGCAGCAGAACACTCATTCTTGGAAGCACTACTGAGCCAGTCCAAATTGTATACTCTATCTAAAGTTTGCAAAATTGAAGAAGCATTTTGCCTTCTTTCTCTAACAGAAAATATCTCGCCGTTCGAGCTTACATTAATGTGACTATTCAAAAGGGTCTCAAACCAACCACTGCCTGATCTCTGATTCGACAATATTGCAAAGAACATGACTGGATTAGGAGCACACTCATTCCTGAAAAATAATAATTGGATAAATAAGTGACTAATGAAAACCAACTGATAACGATGAACGGAAAAGTTCTTCCCATTACCTGCTAAAGGATAAGGGTTCAGGATAATGTAGTATACTAGGAATATGTGTTTGCTTCACTGTACTCTGAGTAAGGTTATCAATGACATTCAAGTCGATAAATTTAGTCCTCGCTTCGGTGCTTGTCTGCTTTATACATACAGAGAAGATAAAAATGACGCTGACCATTGAAAATATAAAGACCGCCGTCTTTAACAACATTGGGGATTTCTTCGGAGGCTTTATAACAAGAATATCCTGCCATCAAAATACGACGAAAAAGTCACTACAATGTAAACAAAGAGACAACTTTCATTCCTAAGAATTGCCCCAAATAAGTGAACCTATTGAGTACCTACATTTCTCATATCCTTAAAGAAACATATATGAGATAGTCAATTTGGTGTTGTTGCAGCTAATAGGGGGGATTCCAAAACAATAGAAGATATTAATCTGACCCTTGGTCTGCTTGGATTGACTTATCTGAGCTTATCTACTGACATAAATTTTGTGAGACTGTTTGGGAGAACTTATGAAAATGGGCTTATGACAATTTTAACAACCTTTTTACGGCTTATTTTCATAAGTTCTCCAATATAGCTTATAGCATATACAAAAAGTAATTTAACTTTATTTAACATTTTCTATAAAAGTAGCTTATGAAAGCTTATGCATAAGTGCTTATCATGATAAGAACTTGTGCTATAAGATGTTTATCCAAACAAGCCCTATGTTGATACATTAGTAATCCATGTCATGTCATGTCATAGAGATTCGACATAGTTTTACGTTGACTGTCGACTTCCTAACTCAACCCTCTTATTTTATCCGGGCTTGTGACCACTGACCAGCTATGCAAAGCTAGGCTAACGTATGCAAATCTATGCAAAGTAAATAAATTGAAACAGTGAAAGAAAAAAAAAGACTTATATCAAACTGAACATATACACACATTTGGTAACAAACATACCATAAAATAACCCTCAAATTTTTTTCCAAAAAATAAAATAAATCCTCAAATTGAAATAACAAATTCATATACAAACATGCAAAATGAGCTCAAATAACTTGTCGTTAAGCTAATATTAGTTCAGTCAGAGTCAAAAGTACCAAAATTTGATGATAACATATCTATGAACACACAAAATCAAACATTACAAAGATTTTTATTTTTATTTTTTTTGACAAAAAACCCCTTAAATTTTTTGAAAGCTAAAGACATTACAACAAAACAGCACATAGTGTGTGAGCTAATAATAGTAGCTAAAAAGGGTAAACAAGAGAAAAAGCACAATGTCTCAAATAAGAAAAAGAACAATAGAAACAAGAAAGTTACCTTATACAGAAAACACATGTCTTCAACCATTGCTGTTCTAGAAACAGAACAACATGGAAGAAGAAATAGGTGTGTTGGATGAGACCCAAATGAGAAAAGGTTACAACTTTGGAGCTTAGAGAAGAACCCCAGAACCAGATGAAGAAGAATGCGTTTTTCCCAATGTTGGGTTTCTTGTTTCTTCTTGTTCTGAAACTATACCAGTAATAACAATATTTATGCCAAAAATATATATTTATTTATTAATTTTCAATTTCGTTTTCTTTTTATCTTTTTCTATATATTTATCCTATTTAATGCAACTCTGTTTTGCTAAGTCAAATTTTTTTTTGAACAATCTGCGAAGTCAAAATTTATTTATCAATCAACTTAGCAAATACTATTTTTTTTTGTCTTAGATGAAGTGGTAACCGGTAATCCACTGAAACTAAACTCACACACAATTATGAGATTTTAGGTTTGAATCGAGGTAACGACGTCCGACCTTGCAATTTCTGCATTTGCCAATTAAACTAAAACTTCTAGGCAAATACTATTCCTTTTTATTTTAAGCAAAAATGCTAACATGTGGTACTTTTTCTTTTGTTGACAAAGCTAACATGTGGCATATGTTAGTATATATATAAAAACAAAAATTATTTAGTTTAAGTTGTGTCAATTTATTTTTTAAAAAATTTTAAATTAATGTTTTAATAAATAATTGTTATTTCTAGAATCATTTAACCTGTGCTTTTATTTTAAATATAACAAAGTTCAAATGTTTCTACTCCAAATTTAAATCCAATGTATTTTGACTTTTGTTTTTTTGTTTTTAAACCGGGTATCCTCCGCGCGCAACTGCGGAGACTAATCCATCGAGCATTGTGGGACTCAAATGAACGGCAGACTCTCCCTAAGAGTTTTAACGCTGCTGCATGCCTAAGGCTGGATTCGAACTCAAGACCTTGGTTAAACTAGAAGAGACCCGTTCCTTGACGTTTGCTTATATTTAAGATAAGAGATTTTGTCAAAAATGAAAAAAAGATCAAAGATACTCCGTTAGTCTTAAAAAAATTCATTTAACAATTTCTTAATTATCAAGAAAAGTGCATAAATAAAATAAGAATGTGATATTATCAACTGAGTGATCTATTTGTAAAATAAAGTTGTCTCAATAAAGTTGTCTCAAAATGAGTGATTATTTTGACTTTCAAGGCAATATTAATTGTTTCTTAATTATGTCTTCTATTACCTTCCTTTATTTTTAATTGTTACTTTTTGACATTTTACACAAACAAAGATAATCAATAAATGTTACTCTCTCCATCCTTAAATTTGTCCTAAATATATACTCCCTCCGTCCTAAATTATAAGCAAAAAAAAAAGAAAAATGACACTTATTAAGAAAACTAAAACATAAGAATTTGGACTATAGTTTTTTTTGTTTTCTTTGAAAAAAGTTTTATAGGAAGATGTAAAAACAATTTTCATTGGCTATTGGTTATGGAAAAAATGAAAGAGAGAAAATTGAATGTAATTTGCATTTAATTTTACGAGAATAAACAAAAGTTTTTCCTTAAAAAAAGATTTTTACAAAAAACAAGATTAAATAGGATAAAAGTTTGTCATTTTTACTTATATTTTGGGACAAAGAAAATGAGTTTTTTTTTACTTATATTATGGGACAGAGAGTATCTCTTTTCAAATTACTAGATACATTTATTATTTTTCCTTAAACATACTCTTAATTCATACTACTAACTATTTTGAAATATGAAAAGTCAAATTTAATACATCTAATTTGATAATATTAACACATAAAATTGACACATTAATTGCACAAACTCTTTTTTTTTTATAAATGTGAAAAAGGTAAAAGCTGCACATGAACTCAAAGAGTATTTTATTGTCAATTAAATTTTTGTTAAGAGGTTATTGTCAATTAAATGTATAGTGGAATATGTTGACCTATAAAAATAGTACATCAATAGGAAGTTAGAACTTGAAAACAATTAATATTGTCTTAAAAGTCAAAATTATCATTTATTTTGATACAAATATATTTTATAAATAGATCACTCATTAATAATTATGGAAGAGAAGAAATATTATTTTTTTCAGTGAAAATATTTATTATTGTGAAATGAATACATAACAAAATTTGTTGGTTTTAGAGTGATAAAATTAGTATTAATAAGATGATGGAATTGAAAAAACAAGTAATTTAGAGTCTATTGTCTTTCAAATTAAAATGATCATTGACAATCACAAATTTGACTTACAAACGAGTCATTTATTCTGGAAATATTAACCTTTTGGGGTGAAAATATAGTATTTTTTAACACAATATAATTATTATTCTATATTTTTGACAATTTTTTTGTTGTTGACAAAAGACAATTTTTTCTATTATTAATTAAATAGAAAGAAAAAATAATGATTAAAATGAAAGAAAATTAACACAACCAAAAGAAAGAAAAAAGAAAAAAAAATGGCCTGTGTGACGGTGGTGCCGCGGTTGAATAAATGTAGATTGGGACCCACAAAGCAAAAAGTATTGTAACAGCAGGCAAGGATTGAGTCGTGTGATGGAGACGAAAAAGGGATATAGGGTTGAGGACAAATGATGTTCTTTTTTGTTTTGTTAGAAATATTTTAGGATCAGGGGATGGTGCCCCAGTTCAAGGCAGGGAAGACCTTCGGGCTCAAAGAGCACTTACAAAGGTAATTATATTTACCTCCCTTCAAAGGCACTAGCGGGGCTCGAACCCGGTGTCTCTCGGATTCAAGACTTGTCTTTTTACCACTAGACCAAGCCTTTGAAGTTGACAAATGATGTTCTAAACCAATTCAATAAAAGATTGTTAAAAAATTAAATTCAATAGCATTGCATACTTGTATAAATTTTTTCTTTTTCGAACCCCGGACACCTCACTTATTCATCTTTAAGGCGAATTTCTCTAGCCATTAGGCTACTTGACTAAAAAAAAAGAAAAAAACATCAAAATCTTATAAATGCTAATCAAATAAACTAAAAAAAAGAAAGAGAGTAGTTAACCAATGATCAAACAAAAGAATTTTTTATTGATGGGATGGTCAAACAAAAGAAGGGTTTTAACTACGATTAGGATGGAAGTTAGACTTTATCCCATAAATGATGAATAGAGTCATCATTTTGGCTAAATGTGCTATTATTCTACTTTTCCCACATCACTTGTCAAAATCGAGATCCATCGTTGGGGGTATAGAAAGAGCGTCAATTGTAGGATCGTAATCGTAAAATCTCACCTAATAGACAAAATTATAAAAGAAACTAAGAAAATTAACCTTTCATAAAAAATAAAAAAAATAGTAGTCGGCCCTAGTTTTTTAGTGAGAGAAACTCCAACTTCTTTCTAAACTTCATTTCTCCTTTGTTCATCGAGGAGGGGTGATTTTAGGTCATTTTTTGACCTATGATCACCCCTCTACATCTTTTTTCCCCTTTTCTTTCAATTTAAACTAGACTTTTGACCCGTGCGACGCATAAGTCTTCTTGACTATAATAGAGACCAATAAATAATCTTTAACCCGTAAGATCATGAGTCGATCAATAAACGCAAATTAGATTATTAGAGATACAATATTACAATCAAATAATAAT
>Ga0209282_1002389_pt1 | contig 10824 bp, 7 predicted proteins | sample Mtrugardesep15_FD_187529 | JGI IMG/M metagenome (GOLD analysis project Ga0209282, IMG submission 187529) | Root nodule microbial communities of legume samples collected from California, USA - M. trunc garden sep15 (SPAdes) (version 2) | ecosystem: Host-associated > Plants > Roots > Nodule...
AAACGGAAAGTTGCCCGAGAACCTTGAGATTTTAGGTGAGCAAGAACCTCGGGTAACATCTGCTGATATGTCCCTTCAGCAGCCTCATATATACCTCTATGGACAAGGACATCTAACCCCTAAGGAGAAAAATTGTATCTCATTGTCCCAATTTCGCAAAGTGTAAACACATTGAGAAAAATTTGAAATTATTTTTGATTTGAAACAGAACAAAATTCATCCCTTTAACAAGAGGAATCACATCTGAAAAAAGTACTTTTCCTGCGATAGTAACAATTACCTCAAATTGAACTGGCTCAAAAAGTAGGTTTGCCTGCCAGGATTCAAACGACTCTGAACCCTGCGTATCAAAGCAATAATTGGTTGGATAGCATACCAAAAATAAATCCAAATTTGCTATCATTTTTAATGCTAACTTGCTAACAATTTATGTGAATAATCACACGGCTGAAAAAAATAAATATATGTTATATTGCAAGATAATAGCAAATCCCCTTCTAATTTTCAATACCTGAATAACAAAATATCTCGTAGAACTATGATCGTCGTCACATATGAACCATTCACAGGGTGAAGAACTTGTTGAGTTCAAATCATCTGCAAAAGATTGTTTTACTTGCTCATTTGCAGCAACAACCGCTGTCATTGAATTGGTAGTTGCCATCAAAGACCCAACGTCAGTGTTTATCATGTTCACAGTATCAACACTATCGTTGCTTCCTTCAAGTGAACCTTCAACCACTGCAATCTCGCAAGCGTCATATGCACTTGTCTTCAATTCACCATTCTTTTCCTCTTTTCTTTCTCCAGCATCTTTCCCATTGGTTTCTTCTTTCTTAATTGCAGCGGCCAGTTCCTTCTTCTCTATCGACGAAGTTACAAAACGCAGACCACACCTTTTCAAGAGGTTCCCTGGCTAAATTCAGTGCCAAAATACAAAATTAGCATAGCAATCCTAATTTTCGGTGAACACATTCGTAGTCTACATTTTACCACACAATTGAATTCCACTGAAAGTACAAAAGTAATGCCCCACCTACATATCTTCCTAGCAGAACTATATTCCAATCATCAATCAGGTCACAATATCAAACATGCAATCTTATAGCAATGCATTTCCAACAAAGCCTACAATATCAAACACGGATGCAAACACAGACACTAGACATTAAAGCTGACACGGTAATAAATTGAGAAAATAGATGTGATTAAATATAACGACATGTGTCAAATGTCAGACATCGTACACGCCTTCGGTCTGACATATAAATGTCACATCAAAGGTTTTTTTAATGCTAATGTATATGCATGAAGATTCCAAATATATGATAGAAAGTGCAGAAAGACATGAAAGCATAAAAGGAAATGAAGGATGAAATAAACCTTGATATTGGGAATAGAGTATGCCAAATTCCCTAAGTGAGACATGTGTGCATACATTCTTGCTTCAACTAAAGTCACCCTACGAAGCATTCTAGAAAACGACTCTCTATCAAACCGAATCTCTTCATCTTCATTTTCATCATCTTCTTCGTCTACCTTTTCATCAACTCTACAAACATCACATTCTTCTTCGTCATTATCACCACTCTCTTTTTCCTCTTTCCAAATAGAATTAATATCAAAAACCTTGAAAACCCAATTCCCATTTTTTCCATCTCCTTCTTTCACAACTCTCTCTACATTCTCCACCGTAACCGCGTCGTCCACGGCGAGGCAATTGTTTCTGGCGGAGTTACCTATGAATCTGGAAAACATGGAGGACTTGCTTGATCGCCTCACCGTGGTCACGTGAACGTGATCATTGGCACGTGAAGTAGTAGTTGCAGTAGTAGAAGTGATTAAAGGAACTATACCAGGAATCCCACTTTGTAATAAACACAAAGTGTCCATTATGAATTATGAATATGATTATCGAATTTTTGAACCAAACAGATAGTTAAATTAAGATAACGATTATGTAATGTGATAATCTCAGGGTGGTGGTGGTGATGCTGATGCTGATAGCGTACGTAGTTTCAATTTCGAATTCTGAAAGGAAAAAAGAAAGAGATTTTGCGTTTCTGGGAAGAAATTTTTTAAAATAAGTGATTCATTGCACGTGGTTGTTGGTGCAAATCTCTCGTTTCGTTTTCAAGGTTTCGTAGGAAAGCACGTGATTTCAAGGAAGTGCCACGTGCACCAACTGCATGGCTGAAATTAGTGACGTGTACGTGAAACATAAAACCAGCGTGTGTTTCTCGTTTGTATTCCTATCATTTTGGGAAATTGTCCCTTTCATTTCATTCACGCAAATGGTGTAGAAGAATAGACTAGGGACTGGAATTTACTAGGCCAATAAATTAACAAAGGTGTTAAAGAATGTCAATGGTAGTAATTAACACATTCAACCTAATATGAGAATGTATGTGGGATGGAATATGGTCCTGATAGAAAGGTACCGTCCCATTATTTATTTGGAGTAGTTTAATGAGATCATGGTAGGCATCCTCTATTTGGTTATTCTTTTTAACGAATGCTCATGTGATGTTCGTTAAAAGTTTAAACTTAATCTTTTAAAAAAAAATTAAATTAAAAATATTACTATTTTAAAATTAGTGTAGTCAAGCGAATCCACGATCTTAATAATTAATTTTTGTATTTTTAATATATGACTTCTCTTTTATTTTATTTTTCTTGCGTTGGAAATATTTGTTAGTAAGACTCTTGAATAGTTGATATCTAAGTATAAATATATTTATTGCTTAAAACAAAATCAAAGTAACAAAATTAGGTAACATCATTGTTCTTAAAGAGTTGAGAGAGATTAGGTAAGAAAGAACAATATCATTGTTGGACCGATGGTAGAATGATTCCAGGAATGGTGATGGTGTTGATGATGTCCAATTGTTGGGTTGTAACGTCTATACCATTCGGTCACTAACATAAGTAAAAATTCATTTTTTTAGTTACATTTAATTAATGATATACGTGACATATAATAAAGACCGCATACATTATTAATTAAATGTATCTAAAAAATAAACTTTTGTTTATATTATTATAGGAGATTGAGCTGGGTAAGAAGAGGTTGAGAATGCGACACGCATTGGTAATCAAATGAGACTTGCATAGCATGAGGGGATAGTAATGGGTTTTGGCCAGCCGATAAATGCACTACGAAATTTTATAAATTTTAGGCTAACTTACATTTTAAGAATTTTATTTTTCCACATTTCGTATTTCTTGCACGCCCTGCAATTTTTCCGTTGTTTTAATTATATTTTCTGAATAGTTTTTATGACATTTTGAAATATATATTCCGATAGCTATTACACGCAGAATTTTCAAGTATTTTGCCATTAAATTAGTCTAGGGTTTTCCGAAAGCTATAATCATGTGTCGTAAAAGTTTGGCAAATAGAATTTGAATAAAAACTGTACCAAAAAAAAACAAATTGAATAAAAACCTATCACTTCCTTTTTTTTTTTACCTCGAAATGTATCAAACCCATGTGGGACCATTTTTGTATGACACTAATTGTCATCAAATTTGATATATTTTGAATTGTATAAACCGAATGTATAAATTATGTGTTCGATTTAGATAATTTAAAATATATAACACATAGAACTTACGTATTTGTACGCGTAAAGAGAGCTCTCATATTTGTAAATTTATGTCAGTTTGTAACACACATCAAAATATATTATCAATATACATTAAAAGATTCGGATTTTTGGGGGTTTGAGAGATTTTTAGGGAAACTTTTGTAATTATTGATATGGGGGAGGGAGTTTGAGCATGACTTATATATTGGCATCGTTCTAATTCTATAATCCAAATCGTGTTTTTAATTTTGAATTATAGAATCCAAACAAACATAAAATGAAAATTTTGAAGGACACGCAAGAAGCATGGAGAATAGGAAATGGAATTCCCTTACATGTTTGCTTCTTCAACTTCCTCAATTGAAAGATTTTAGGCCTAGTTTTTTCCTTAAACAATCGTTGCCCTCGCATTTACCACCTTTCAAATTTCTTTAGTCCTCCTCATTTTTCTCCAATTCCACAGTTTGACACTTTATGGTGTCGTGTCATCCTTGTCTGTTCGGCAAGATGAATTTATTGAACAGAACGAAAGGACAAAACTATGCTAACGAGAGATAGAGAGAACAAATTTTATTTTATATTGTAAAATAAAAAGCATATTAATTTTGGACAAAATATTATTACATTGATTTAGTGATGAACAGGAATTTATATTTTTGTTGAGCCCTTGCTACCAATTTTGTCCAGTCCATAATTAGTTTCTAAATCAATTAGGTTAAAATCAATTTTACCAAAGTTTAAAATGTAATTTACCATAGGACAGTTTATACTTATTTTAATAAAGGTTAAATATGTTTTTGGTCCTTATAAAATTGTAACCTTCTAAATTTAATCCTTACTTAATTTTAATAGCTTTTTTATCCCTATAAAAAAATTATGCACTCAATATTAGTCCTTACTCAATCAAATTTGTTTAATCAATATTAGTCCTTACTTAATTTATGCTTAAACAATTTTTTACAGGCGTGTTAAAAACATTATTAAAAGTTCCTCCAAAAAAAATATCGCAAAAAATTGATTTCTACATCTATATTTTTGTTACTTATATCTTAAACTTTTATCGTTTTAAAAAATTCATATTTAATTTATTTCATGTTAAAAAATTCTAAATTTTAGTAAATAAACCTGTCATAATGTTCTAAATTTGTATAAAAAAAATCGTTAAAAAATTTAAGAGTTTAAAGATAATTAAACAAAATTTGTTTTAGCAGAAACTAAAATTATAAGTACATTATTTTTGTAGGGATTAAAAAACCTATTAAAATTAAGTAAGAACTAAACTTAAAAGGTCACAATTTTATAGGGATCAAAAACATATTTAACCCTTTTAATAATACAGTAAACATTTCTTTCTTCAATTGCTAGGGATATTTTGTTTAATTGGTCGCCTTTCACCTTGCTCACAAGATGAAAACCATTGCAGACACAAAGCAAGCTGATACAATATGTTTTTCTTTCAGCTAATGTTGTGATATCCTTGTATCAAAATAGCACCACAATAAGGCACTCATGTGACGACAAGGATCACAGGAGACGCAACACTATCAACAATAAAAATAAAGTATCTATTGGTTACCTAACAAAAAATGGGGGCGAGAAGCCTAAGGCGTGTATTTGTTGTAACTTACAACCACCTAATCATGTTACATTGAGGACATAATGAGCAAAATAGCACGCATCCTGAATGTATTCTAACCAAGAATTGATTTTATTTTTGTTTTCTGTTCCTCCGTTAGTGAGGTGGGGAACAGAACCTCAAAAGTGACGTAAAGATCTCCTTTCTTCGTGCTCACATGCAATGGCATACCCTCCCCTTTGAACTTCCTTACTTGCTTTGGATTTGTGATTCCCTGAGGGATCAAAAGAAATATGTTAGATGTGTTTCAATGTTTTTGGGGTAGGGGGATCAACACCAATTAAGATCAGCAAAGAGGATATTTCATGCTCACCTTCGAGCTTATGTCCACCAAATGTTCATCAAGGTGTTTAATGGTCTTCTCAAAACCAACAAGAGCTTGAACCTAAATGAGATCAAGGTTAATAAAATTTACACTGCTTAGAATTTTTAAGATGCAAATATATCAGAGAACAGTTAACGGTTTCCACAATCAACAAATGTCATATTCCAACTCTTCCATGCTAGTTACTGGTTAACACTTACTACAACAGTGGTTAGTAATAGTAGTTACTGCTTACAGTGCTATCCAAAATCCTAAAGGTAAGGTACAACTAAAACAATACTATGATTATACTTACCAGCGTGATAGTGACGGTGGTGTGTAAGTCACTGCCTTCCCTTTTGAAAAGTTCATGAGGTGCAGTACGGATACGAAACTGTTCACATTAGCATATGGATTGTCAGCAAACTGCACACACAATAACATGCATATTAAACATTTGCTAACAAAAATGAAAGGCTTCTACGAACCCTTAAATCTCCAGATTCTCCATCAATTATGGGCTCGCCATCCTCATAAAATAGCACCTCCTGTGAAAGGACAAAAAATTGCCATAACCATTCAATTAGTCAAGTTCTGACTTGGAAAAAATTAAATATTTTCACCAAGCTTTCATACTTTACGTTCAATTGCAAAATAACACTTTGAGAATGGTTGGTAAGAAAGATGGAAAATGGATCAGGGGTAAGGAAAGCAGTGAGGCATATTCAAAACTTTTGGTTTTCACTCCTCTATATTGCTTGGTAGTCGGAACTGATGTCAAAACAAGGATCTATTTCCTTAAATAAAAAAAATAAAAAAAACAAGGATCTATTTCCAAGTCCAACCATCTAATATTTGCATAAACAATTTTCATTTCAGCTTAACCAGGTACACCCTTAAAATGAAGCTTGGTCTTCAAGTCTTACTTACAACAATGACAATAAAATGAATTATACTGTGAGAGGAGTAGTTCTTGAACTACTCCTCTGACACAATATGAATAAGATGAGCTTATTTAGTCTGAGAGCCAAAATAACTTGAATTTTTTGGCTAAAGCTAAAGGCTCTGTTTGGGAATTTGGAGGGGAGGGGAGGGCTATGCAGGAGTTGTAAGTTGTAAGAAAAGACTAACGATTAATATATTTTCAATTTTTAAAGTATTACAACAACATGAAAAGAATTTGAAGAATTTATCTAAGTCCTCCAAAATTCTCCTCTAATAGATTTTGAGTTTCCCCAAATTAGGGGGTTTTTGTATGAAGAGAAATAAACTCCCCAAAGCCCTTCCTCCTAAAACCCTCCATTCCTTCCGCTTCTACCTCTTTTCCAACGCCCTCCCCTCCCATCCTAAACTCCCAAACAAACCCTAAAGTAATAAGAACCACTGAACCATGCATATGGTCATTTGGGCAATTCAGCACCCAAGCATGTGGGAACCCTCCCGTAAAAACTAGCTGCCAAGGAGGAAGAACCAAGCCACTTAAGGACTAAACCAAGCATCTCATACTACTTGATGTGCGATTTAAGCACTCCATAATACTCCATTCAAAACAAAAAATACTCCATAATATGTAAGTCCCTATCATGGCACTTCTCTCAAGAACCAACGACTAAGTCGATGCACTCTACAACGCTCGACTCGGCCTTTCCGTCGTCTCTTCCATATATAGTTTTTCTAATACATCGGAAACCTGCCCAGGTACCATTTCATAAGCACTCAAGCACTTGGGAGTTGGGAAAGCTCCCTTAAAAGCTAGCTAGCAAAGGGGAGGACCAAGCGAATTAGAACGTCGCATACTACTCTATGTGAACTAATGCATCCAATAATACCCAAGTCCATATCAGGGTAAATAAATATTATAATTGATGGGCTTTTTTTGTCTTGTCAATGTCAAAAATTAAATTAAATGTACAAATGAGTATTTGTTGTAATGAAATGCAAGAACTTGTTATAAATTGAATTGAAATAAAATGGAAAATTTACAAATTGTTGTGTGCTACTCAGACTACATTGAAATTATAATCAATTACAGTTCTAACATAATTACAAATAGAATAATCAAACAGAGCTACGGTCTTTAGAGCTTAGATGTCCATGTGATTAGACATGCTTATAAGTGTAGGGCTTATAAGAAAATTGGTAGTGAGACATGACATTATGCATACTTACATAAAGCACTAAAACCTACATACAAACTTTAAAAGTTTACCTGGCCATCTTTCATGCCTTTCTCAATATCAACAGTGACGAAATATCCCTCCCTTACGTATTTGACATTAGCACATTGATCACAGACCTGGACAGGTAGATATCACACATAGTAGCGTAAGGAAAAATTAAAAATAAACCTTCACACCCCAGTCCCCTCAAGCACATAAGGAAAAAAAAACAGGAAGGAAAAAGAAACTGAGTATGAAAATATATAAATGTCATGAAACATTGACACTAGAAGCCAGTGTATTTGCAGGGCAAAATATACATCCTAAAAAATGGACAAGAATAAACAGGAACATTTGTACTATCAGCATCCTCGAAGATGATATTTACCTGCTCTGTCATTTGTTGAAACATTCCAGGCCCAATTTGCCTGTGATAAACCTCATTTCTGCAGTTACAGCGTCTTTTTCCAGGAGCTGGCTTTACAACATTTTTCTCTCTCCAGACCTGATAATTACAATACAATAATCACAAAGAAGCAATCAACAAATGACTTGTGAATCCTACATTTCGGGTCACTACAGTGTGACAGAGTTATTGATGAACCAGAATTCTTGACATGTTCATAAACACTTAGTTTACAACTACACCATGATAATGCATGAATAGTGGCTACAGTGTTTCCTGATTTTCTCAATGAAAATACTTAACTGTATAACACAAACTAAACGATCTGAGATTTATCGAAAGGGGAATAAAGAATAGCCTCTGGGAATACATGATGCCATATGTATATGTATGTGGAATATGTTATATTTGTGTTAGACGAACAAAGCCCATCTTGATGTAAGTTCTGCATCTCATCCCCTAAAGCAGTTCTGCTTAGTTGCATTAGTTTTATTTATGATTTTTAGTTGCTTTAGTTTTATTTATGATTTTCTATTGGCTGATGTAGCTTAATGAAAGTGTGTTTTTCTCTTGCCGTGTGTCACATGAAAACCAGTTTGATAGTCTCGAATGTATCACACACCCATCTACTAGTATATTATTCAAATTATAAAAATAAAATGTTGCAGAAATTTAAAAATAGCATGACAGTGTGACACAAACACGTTGCCCATTGGTAAATAATTAAATGCATAGATTTAATGCTTGAGCTCAAAACAGTAGCTAGATTAAATGTGAACGCACCTTCAAGGAACCACCCATATACAAATCTTCAAGGGTTGCATCCAAATCAACAATAACGTCGTCACCTTTTACAATTTTCTCTTCTTCTTCCTCCATTGATCCCCCTCCAAAGAAACTGAAAGAAACATTCATATTTCACAGTGTCATCCATAAAAGCAAGTCCAGAGCCCCATACACATCAAGAACATAGCAGTCCACTTACACAAGACAACATAATCTTTACTCGCAAATAAATGACTATATTAAAATTTGTGGCGTCATAAAAATTGATGCATTGCAGACATGAGGAAATCAATGAATGAATAAAACCATATGAAATTTCCAATTACAGTTAGTGTGATAATATAAACCCCTAATAGCCTTTTATAACTGCTTTTCTTAGCCATAAACATATATTATTCGATTCTTTGTTGCAACATACATTATACCAATGCAAGTAAAAATAAAGTAATTAGCCGATAATACAGCTCTGAAATGTGATAGTGATAACTGATGGGTTAAGAACTAATCAAGCAAAGGCTAAGGTGATGACTTACGAGTTAAAAATATCCTGCATGTTCATTCCACCACCTCTTCCTCCACCAGCGGCATGCTGCTTCAAACCCTCTTCACCATACTTATCATATATATTTCTCTTCTCGTTATCCGACAATACCTCATATGCTGACAGCAGCAACAATAAAAAGCAACTATTAATCACCAAAATAAGCTACTGTTTGTATAGACTTATTCAAACTTATCTACTGACATAAACATTGGTGAGACTGCTTGAAAGAGCTTATGGAAACAACTTATGACATGTCCATAAGCTGTTCTCAACTTAATTCCATAACCCCCTAATATAGCTTATGAAAATATTGTATACCTTATAAGAAAACATTTTCACTTTATTTTTGTATTTCGTTAAAGAAATAATGTATACATAAACACTTATATGATAGGCACTGACGTCATAATCGCGTAATTAAGTTGTTTATCGAAAGAAAGCATTAATAGCAAATAGCAACACACAAACTAAATCATAAAAGTATATAATTTTTAAAAAAGAATAGCAAAGATACATATGTATATATATGTACCATTGCTAATCTCCGCAAATTTCTTATTAGCTTCTTCATTTCCCGGATTCTTATCGGGATGATACTTCAATGCAAGCTTTCTATACGCTCTCTTAATCTGATCATCCGATGCACCTTTTGACACTTGAAGTATATCGTAATAACTCTTTCTGCATACCAAACATCAATCATAGATTTATAAGCAAATGTAGAATCAACATTTTCAAGAAACGGTAAAAAGGAAAACAGAAAAATTACACGGCAATGGCGCTGAGAGAATAGCATAGAGCGCAGAGAAGGAACAACAATTTGGCTCTTTGATGCGCCATAGAAGATTCGGATCTCTCCTCAACGCAATCTCAGGGATTTCGATGTGATTGGAATTAGAATTTGGGAATTAGGGTTTGGGATCAAAAAATCAAACGCGAGTATCAATGTTTATAGAATCGCTTCTTCTGTTACGACGGAAGCTTTTACAGTGACAGGCGTGGAAGTGATTTTCCGCGAAGACTTGACTATGGAGTCGACACTACGCTATGCTGCAACGTGTTCGTTGCGATATTAACCAATCATAGTGAGCCTTTGCTTGTTCTAACCAATCATGGTGCACCACGTCGGATATTGTCGATGCGATCCCGTTTTACACTTCCTTGCGAAAAGAAAAATAATGAAATTTACAATTTTAGCCTTTCTTTTGCCTACTATGTTTTTTGTCTGAATATTTGTGAAATTGTAATGATGTCAATGAAATCGAAGTATGCACGTCTGCCCTAGTAAGTTTAGATGAATCGGTGGTTCGAAGTTCAAATCTTGACATCACAATAAAAATAAGTCTGTATGTCAAAATGGAAAAATATTGGAGTGAATTTTAATTTTTTTTGTAACTTT
>Ga0209282_1002390_pt1 | contig 10823 bp, 5 predicted proteins | sample Mtrugardesep15_FD_187529 | JGI IMG/M metagenome (GOLD analysis project Ga0209282, IMG submission 187529) | Root nodule microbial communities of legume samples collected from California, USA - M. trunc garden sep15 (SPAdes) (version 2) | ecosystem: Host-associated > Plants > Roots > Nodule...
ATAAGCTACTTGAATTAGCTTATCAAAAACCTCTAAAAGCTAGTAAAAATAAGCTATAAGCTTGTGAGAAAGTGACGGATACCAAACGGGTCTTTTTAATTTTTAGTAAAACGAGCTTATAAGACATAAGCTATAAGCTACAAGCTCAAAAACATGCCTTACCAAACAGACCTTTTGTAATTCAAGTTTGTTCACTACCTGTGTCAGTTCAGTTTTTCATATTACACCGTACTCAATAACTTTATCTAATAGCAAAACTGTAATTTATATTAGTTCATCAAAAGGGGAACACTTTAAAAGGATGACACTGTATATGGCCTTGTCTTATTTATATTTTGACAGATTGGTGAGTTTGAGATGCATCTTAAGCGTAACATTGGAGCAACAAAAGCTCCATTGTCTAACATTTCACCAACTACACCACCACCTATTCCAAGCAAACCTATGGATGAATCAGCGCCATTGCCACCAAATTCATCTTCAGAAAAAACCAACCCATTTGCAAATGTTTCCTCACAAAAGTCATCAAAGTTAACAGCATTGGAGGCTTCTGATACCAATACATACGCGATAGTATCTTCTCCTACGGTATGCCATCTATTTATGTATGCTATAATCTCTGATTTCACTAATTACGTCCGAATTCGCTAACTCTCTCTCTCTCTCTCTAGGTTGGCTTATTCCGAAGAGGTAGAACAGTTAAAGGGGTGCAGCGTCCTCCCGTCTGTAAAGAGGTAATTGATGTGCTAGTCATTGCCTATCCTCCAGTGTTTTTAAGCCATCTGCTAGTTATGACGTAGATCACATGATTCACTGAATGCTCCGTCCATCTGGCTTGTCATCATGAACTCCGGCATTGGATTTAGCTGCACATGTGCATGTAGCAAACTAAGATTCTCCAGTGCACAAAGTAAATGGTTGTTTTTAGGGTTCAACAAGTAGCATGTGAGTTGTGTCATGCAATAGTGCAAACGTGATAGGTGAAAGTGCAGCCTATGTGCTGGCATTCTTGCTTGTCCGCCTAGTCTCCTGATAGGACCTTGTTAACATGCATGTGTTAACTTGAATATATTTAGCTAACCAAACTGAATAATGGCACAGAAAAGAAAAAAAAAAGTTATAATAATTAAAAATAAAGGAAAGCCTGAACTTATACCAAATGAACAAATCATTTTATCACCACGTTACTTTTTCTATATTTTTCATTTAATAAGTTGGATTAGAATTTGATATAAACAAATCAATATTCTCACTGTTACATTTATAAAATGTGAATATACTCTGACCACAGAAAGTATGGCCAACTTCTCTTCACTTGAACATAAAATATAATTTTTTCAGTTTTGTGCTGTATCCATTTCATCAATTTTTGGTTCTGCTTCAGTAACTAAAGCTATTGGTTGTAATCTTAATTTATGAATATTTGCAAACAATTGGTATATTCTATCTCTACATTCTAATTTCTAACAGATATCAACATTTTTTAGATGCAAATTATATATTCTTTGGCAGTATAATGTAGTTTGGTCAATATCATTGTCTGTACTGTGGTAATTATTGGCATATTTTCTATCACAGGTTTTTTCAGCTAAGCTGTTTGAAAACCCCACTTTCTCTGAAATGACTACAATTGTTATTTGATGTCTTCATTTCTTAATCTAATTCTAGCCTTATTGCATATATATACTCAAATGACTCAATTGTATGTTTTCAATTTCAACATAGGGTGATGTAATCAGAGAAGGGCAGGTGATAGGGTATTTGGAGCAGTTTGGGGTTAGGGCCGGACTTCCTGTTAAGGTGATTTGGTGTCTGTTTGTTTAATTGTGTTTCGTAAAGAAATATATACATCTCCTGACTGGTTTTAGTTTGGAAATATTGCAGTCAGATGTGGCTGGAGAAGTGTTAAAGCTACTTGTTGACGAGGGAGGTATAGTGTCTGTGACCTATTGCTAAAATATGCCTGGATTTATTGATATGTTACTCAAGTAATTCATGGTTTTCTGGGGAAAATAAGGGTATAATAATATTGTTCGGCCAAATTTTGAAATAGCAAAAGTGACATAGAAGTTCCTCAAGTAATCTCTATTTTAACGATTGCAAACCCTAATTACATGGAAAAAGCAAAGCTGATGACTTCATGCAACACAAGCGTTAAAATTGAGAAATAATTCCTGTAGTATCAAATACAGTACATCCATGACCTTCTTTTAACGGAAAATATGTCGGGTCGTTTAGTCCTCCAGCATTTACCCAGACGTGTGTATGGTATTCTAGTATCTTGGCTCCATAATTTTTCATGTTTAGTATGCTGTTCATATATTAAAACATTGGCATGATGTACATGTAAGAATCTAGGATCCGTGCGCTCACAAATTCCATGCACTGTAAGAAATATTGTTATTTGTCATACCAAACAAAAGGGAAATTGCACCCCCTCACATCAAATATAATCTTTCATTTCCGTACCAGTGAAAATGTATTTTGCATGCTTTTTTGTGTGCATTTTCTAAATGGTGGAAAATCATGGGATATTCATGATAAACTAATTTAGTTCATTTTATTTAACAATATATGCCAAGTAGAAAAACTAACAATATATTTTAGTTCACATGGGTTTTCTAACTATTGTTCACATGGCTTTGAAAAACTTATTTAAGTTTAACTTATGACATCAACACACGTATAAATGCTTAGAAAAGTTAATGACAATAGCTTATTATATGACCGTAAGTGGTCTTTAGCTTATTTTCATAACCTTACTGTTTTGTGTTGTATATGGTTTTCAGATCCTGTTGGTTATGGAGATCCCATTCTTGCCGTCTTGCCATCATTCCATGACATTAAGTGATCCAGCATTAAGATATAATCATGAGGCATTTCCTTATCCAGGGGCTGTTAGCATATTTTGGTATGTTTTAAATAGATTGAGAAATAATCGTTTGTGCTTTCATATTGGGAAAAGGGGTTGTTTTGTGGAAGATCGTACTTCATAATTGTATACCAGTTGCTCAGATTGTATTCAATTAGCTAATTCCAGCATCACCTTATTGTGTATCTAATGTACACAAAACAAAGGCTTTGCACACTATGAACCAGTCCTAGTACCTGGAGTTTGACTGCTTGATTGCTTTATTTATTTTTCTCTAAAAAAGGTGTAGAACTTATTTTGAGATACTTGGAGCAGAATAAACACACTCTGCATTGCTATAATATATGCAAATGTTATCTTTAAATTAATCTCTGATATCTTCATAACCAGAATAACAACACATCCCTCCTTTACCTCTATTAAGCAACCCATCAAGTTAGCATTGTTATTTGTTAGTCATGGTCCCATTTTTTTTGTAGTTCTCATTCCACATGTTTAAACAATTCATGTTCATATCAATCAAGGGTTGCAATGGAATCTGTTTCAGTAAGGATTTGAAGGTAGCAAAAAGACTTGGCCAATATTATACCAGAGTTGCATAAAACTCAGGTAAGAAGTAAGCTGTGATACTAATAAAACCCGAGAAACCAAGCAACCACTCTAATCCCTCCAAAATTTGACAGTCCATGATTATTGAAGGAGCTACCATCAACTTTTTTTGTTTTTGTTTTGAAGAAGCTACCATCAACTTTAATTTTGATGATGTTATGCAAAGGGGAGGTCAACATAACTTCTCTAGTAATACATCTTGTTATAGTTAACCACTTTACTCACATTAATATATAACTTTATCTATATTAAAAAATTATAATATTCATTGAGACAAATTTTACATTTTAACATTTATATTTATATATTAGTTAAAAAAAATATAGTCAAAGTAATTTATGTGAATAGTACATATTGTAAAATTGCGATATATATTTAGGAACGAAAGGAATAGGAAACAAACCATGGATCATGACAGAAGATCACGTCATTTCTAAATCCCCCTTGTGTCGTTGATAAACCAAACAAAAAAAATCATGAATGCTGAATAAAAAATCATTAGATGGATAATGGAACGCCATCTAAACCTAGCTAGACTTAGAAAAGTTTGAGTTGATAAATAATATCAATGGTTGATATTACTCCACATATAACAAGGATAATAATATACATATTAACATTTATTTTCTCACTTTATAAGAGTCAAATCCTTCAAATGCTCGAGGATAGAAGTTGAACCCAATATTTCACCAAATTTTCTTTAGTTCTTAGATGAATGACAACTAATCTAATCTAACACAACCTGTCTACCATGGATGCTACTCCAAATATTTGTAGTCAACAATTTTCTGCATTCATACAATCACTAAAATCTGTAACCATTGCATTGTGGTTGGAATATTCCGGTTTTAATATGGATTTTGATTTTTAAAAAAGTAAAATAGAAAATATCAATATTAAAATATGGACCGTCCGATTACAATCTAACGGACACAAATTTTGTGATTATATGAGCCGACTACATGTGCGTATCCTGTTCAAGCTCCATACACTATACGACCGTGTCAATCATCAAACCCGAGTCACATCTGACTCAGATCATATTTATCTCGTCACAAAATTCCAAAACCATGGAATATACGGCAATGCCTAATTCCCAGTTGGCACCCCTCACCCATATCAACATGATCCACAAGTACAATTCCAAATATGTGGCTTTCTCAAATTTACGGGACAAAGGTACTAAATCATCTACGTCATCTCAATTCATTTTTTGTGGCCATGAAAACATAAACATGAGATGCACTTTTTTTTATCAAAATAATAAAATAAAATTAGGATAAACTCACACACAAGTGGAGATACGGGTTCGAACCTCGATCATGGCATCTGGCTTAATAATATTGGCATCATGCCAACCTTATTTGTTCTTTTTGTGCTACTTTGAGATTTTAGAGTGTGTTGGTTTCGGATTTGATTTTATCTCTTGTTAATTTTGATAGACTAATCTATACGAAACAAAGTTCTGATTTTTAACGAACTTTGAAATAGATAGTGTGATTGAACCTCTCTAATAATCGGTACTTTTATCGAGTTAAAAAAAAATGTACCAATTTCTCTTAAGGTGTATTTAGATTGAGGATTTAGGAGGGAAAAAGAGAGGAGAATTTATTTTTCTTTTTTAAATTACATGTAATACTTCAAAAACACTTAATTTATTTTAAAAAAAATATTTTATATTGTTCGTAATTTAAAAAATAAAAATGAGTTTTCACCTCTCAAACCCAAGTTACATTTTGTTTGTAAGGTTGAAAATCAACTGATCCTTATTTGTTTTCTTGTGTCACTAAAATGAAGAAAAGAGATAGCAACAAAGTTTCATGACTAAACCCCGTTGAAGAAAACAAATGAAGCCCACCAATACTCAGGCTTCTTTCGCCACAGGCCCGCCGCACGTGACTTACTTTCACCGCGTAACTATCTCACGTGCCGTACCTTCCAAAACTCATCTTCCACCGCCGAACCAAAAACTCCGACAATTCCGCACCGCCAAACGCCGTCGTGTGAACTTCTCCATCACCGCAGCTAAGAAAACCGAGCACCACGACGGAAACAACGGCGTAGAGCGAACAGAATGTTCTTCATCACGAAGCAACCGGCGAGGAGTGTTGCTGGCGCCGTTTCTAGCTGCCGGAGCTTCGTTTCTTCTATCTGCGGCGACGACAAGGGCGACGGAGGAGGAGAATCTAAAGGAGAATACGGCGCCGGTTGAAGCGACGGTTGTGAAACCGGAGGAGGTGAAGAAGATAGAGGAGGAAGTGATAACGTCGAGGATATACGATGCAACAGCGATAGGTGAACCGTTGGCGATAGGGAAAGAGAAAGGGAAAGTGTGGGAGAAGTTGATGAATGCTAGAGTTGTGTATTTAGGGGAAGCTGAACAAGTTCCTGTTCGAGATGATAAGGAATTGGAATTTGAAATTGTCAAGAATTTGCATAAGCGTTGCGTTGATGTTGATAAGCGATTATCTTTGGCTATTGAAGCTTTTCCTGCTGATCTTCAGGAACCACTTAATCAGTATATGGATAAAAAGTATGCATTTTAATTTATCTTATGAATACAGCTTATAGCTTATACCAAAATAATTTAACTTTATTTTATATTTTGCTATAAAAAAGTTACATGATTAATTATCATGATAAGCTGTAAATGAACTGTTTATCCAACAAGAGCCTTAATTAAGTGCTTATTAAGTAAATGTTTATATCATAAGCCATAAGTTTTTTTCATAAACTATCTTGAAGAGCTTATTGAAATACACTGGAAAGAGCTTATGGACATGTTGTAAGTGTTTTCATAGCCGTTCTCAAACACATTCAAGTACTTTGACAGTGCATAAGTTCAAATAAGTTGTTTATATATCATTCCAAATGCACCCTATGTCACTTGCGCCTTGAAATTTACCGATTTTTGTTATGCTCTTATTTTAGTTTTTTAATTTTTTTTGGAGAAAGTTTTGTTATCAAAATAAGAATTCAATTATCAATTTATGTTTCTTTTACCTTGGTTGCTGCTACTTAACTGTTGGGTCCTATATTTTTGTCATTGCTAGATTGTTTCTCACAATTTTGTTACTTACAAAATAAACTTGACTGTAATGGCAGGATGGATGGAGAAACCTTGAAGTCTTATACAACGCATTGGCCGCCTGAACGATGGCAGGAGTATGAACCTATTCTTAGTTACTGTCGTGAAAACGGAATCCGACTTGTTGCTTGTGGTACTCCACTGAAGGTATGTTCAAATTTTCATTCAAACTGATGTAGATCTTTAACATGTTCATTATCTTCTGAAATTTTCTGGTGGTGGGTTATTTAGGAGTAATAATTTAACAATATCATTGCACGTGAGACTCGATGCTATGCAATTTGACTTATCATAGATTCAAATGGTAAGCACGTGGCATCATAAAGATTAAAGAATAGACCACAAGGGTTTTAAAATTTCAATTGCATTATGACACTAACAAGAAAAACCTAATCTATGAAAGATAAACCTCATTTTCCCAAATTGGATATGAATTCATAATATTCAAGGTTCATGAATCAAACAAAAGGGTGAACATGATTTTGGAAACTTGCCTTAGGCAGTATGGTAAGTATCATGATATGAGAAGATCAGAAAATATGTTGAAAGGGTGAACGATGGCAACAGAAAATTTAGGAGCATTAAATAGACCTTGCATTCAATGTTTTGAATTTTGAGTTTTCGATAGAGTTGTATGGTTTGAGTAGATCCATGCAAATTGTAACCAACTCCACTGAGGAGGATCAAGCTTGAACGTAAAGATGATATTTAAAATTTGACAATTTTCTCATCCACAGATCTTAAGGACTGTCCAAGCAGAAGGAATTAGTGGGCTAACAAAGGCTGAACGTAAATTATATGCACCTCCAGCCGGTTCAGGCTTCATATCAGGCTTTTCTTCTATGTCGCGTAGATATTCAGCTGACAATACTCCAAATCTGTCGTTTCCTTTTGGCCCAAGCTCATATCTATCTGCACAGGCTAGAGTAGTTGACGAGTATACTATGTCCCAGATCATATCACAAAATATGCTGGATGCAGGGGCTACCGGTATGTTGATAGTTGTGACTGGTGCAAGCCATGTCACATATGGAGCTAGAGGAACTGGAGTGCCCGCGAGAATTTCAAGAAAATTACAAAAGAAAAATCAAGTAGTTATATTACTTGACCCAGAAAGACAGTTCATTCGCAGTGAGGGAGAAGTTCCTGTTGCTGATTTTTTGTGGTATTCTGCCGCCAGACCCTGTAGCAGAAATTGCTTTGACCGGGTTGAGATTGCTCGGGTTATGAATGCTGCCGGGCAGAGACGGGATGCCCTCCCACAGGTTAGTTAGCCATTTCATTCACTTATTAGCTTGACTGTTACTTTCCTTGCTCTGTTGATGCCCCCTTCCAAATTTAAGCCCTTGATGTGCCGTCATTGCCCATTTTGGTGATACAAAATTGAGAGATTTTACATGGTACCATGTATCTTGTATCAGTGCCTTTTATGAATTATTTTTTCTGTAGGCAATATAACTACGGTGTTTCATCATCATTTATCCTTTTCCTTGATATTTCTGTTTGGTGAAATGTTAATTGACATGGATAATGCATCCCAACCTGCTGTCGTGAAGATTTGTATTTGAATATCAATCGTCTCATAGTATTTTTTTTCTTTTCTACTTTTCTTTTCCGTAAATGTTGGAAATGAGATTTACTGCACAACAATATATGATCTTAGGACTTGGACTTTAAACTTTTGGGATGGGTATCTTGTGATAATGAAATATTATTAATTTTTTTTTTAAGTTTAGCTTCTCCTCAAGGTCTCAAGCTCGATTCTCCCGTGTCAATTTGGGTTGGCTAATTTAGCTTCTTCAAAAAATAAAAAATTTATCTAAAATTAAAGTAACTCTGTTCTATAATTTCATTTACATACATTAATTCCAAGTTTTAGGGGGTATAATTGAGCCATCGGCAGTGATAACTACTTTAAACTGGTTGCAACATCTGATGATTAGTTGGGTGTTTTTAGATCCTTTTTTTTTCATATGCACCTACTTACAATTTAACGTAATCATCCTTTAGACAGGATGGTGTCTGCTATTATTGGTTGTGAACATGATTATATTTCCTTTTGGCTTCAGGATCTTCAAAAGGGAATTGATCTTGGTTTAGTATCACCGGAGGTATTGCAGAACTTCTTTGATCTAGAGAAATATCCTCTGCTTTCAGAACTCACTCACCGTTTCCAGGTAAATTTGTATTTTTTGAAAATAAAACTAACTTAGAATCATGAGATTATTTCAGCACTCTTGGTCTGGTTCTTCTTAATACAGGGTTTCAGGGAAAGATTGTTGGCAGATCCCAAGTTCTTGCATAGACTAGCAATAGAAGAAGGAATATCAGTAACAACTACATTATTAGCACAGTATCAAAAGCGGAAAGAAAACTTCTTTCAAGAGCTTGACTATGTTATTACGGACACTGTCAGAGGATCAGTTGTTGATTTCTTTACAGTGTGGCTTCCTGCACCAACTTTATCATTCCTTTCCTATTCTGATGAGACTATTGCGCCTGATAACATTAGTTCTCTAATAGGACTTCTTGGCTCCATCCCTGACAATGCATTTCAAAAGAACCCAGTGGGGACAAATTGGAATCTCAATCATCGAATTGCATCAGTTGTATTTGGTGGTCTAAAACTCGCTGGCGTTGGATTTATTTCAAGTATTGGAGCTGTTGCTTCATCAAATTCTCTGTTTGCAGTTCGTAAATTTCTTAATCCTGCAATCATCACTAACGAACAGATTGCAAGGTCACCAGTACTCAAAACAGCAGTTGTTTATGCACTTTTTCTTGGAATATCTGCAAATCTCCGTTATCAGGTATTTAGAGAACTTGTTTCTTGCACTGAATTTTTTAGTTGTAATAAAAGACTTAAAAGAAGATTAGGCCCAGTTTCTGTAGGAAATGGCATCGGCATTGTCTAGTTCATGGTTTACAACATTATGTTGCAAGAGTTGCTATAATTCTTGAGTTTTTCCTGTATATGATTATTGACACAGGACAAAGTTTGCAATTTGGAAATTTGAGTATGTTGACATTTGAAAGCAGGACTTGATTACCTGTATCTTTAAAAACTAGTTGTGGTGTGATTTTCTGACCCACCAATAATTGAAAAGAAAAATGCTAGTAACACTCTCTAACACACTCTTTTTAACATACACTATTATTGCTGAATTTAATGTGGGTCTCTGTAAATTATGAGGGCCTCATTCCTTATTTGTGAGACTCATTCACAAAATGGTGAGACTAAAATGAATTTCACCCAATAATAAAGAATGTCTTAGAAGGAAGGTTGTAGAGAATGTGTTGCTACTTGTTAGTATTTCTACAACTAGAAATATTGTACTGTAATATAGTTTGCTTTACTATCACCTTGCAACTTACAATCCTTCAGGGCTCACTGGATACTGTTAAAAAAGCATTGTGAAAACAATATTTTGTTTAGTTTTCTTCTCCTTTCTATTTCTTCATCTGCACTCTGTCTGCTGTGTAATTATTTGAGGATATTTTCTTTCTGAAAATTGCTTATATTGTATAGCTCTACTGTTAGCGATGTGATAATCTTGTACTGTAAACTTGCATCCGATAATTCCAATTTAGGTTTGCAACTGGCCTTCTGTATTAATACTAAAGTTACAATATTTTTGTTATGCAGATAATTGCTGGGGTAGTGGAGCATCGGATTTCTGATCAGTTTGCTTCCCAAACATTTCTTGTAAATATGCTATCTTTTGTATCACGGACAATCAATTCTTACTGGGGAACGCAGGTAAGATACACTTTCTTATTTTATCTTGTATATGCATTTGATCATTTTCAAAATTCTAAGTGTTCATCACCTCATCTTAAATAAGCCGATTGTGTTTGAACCCTATAATTCTCAGATATCAAGTATATTTTTTTTATTTCCAATTGTTAGCGAAGCTTCCAATTTCACAATCAAGTGTTCATATGAAAATGTGTATGGTGGAATGGTAATTGTGTCTGAATGTATATTTTTGCAAGACAGTGAATCATATAAGTTTAGTTTTGTGATAGAAAGAGGGGAAATTCACTTCTGATTGTCTTGTAGTATGTGATCTTAATATTGGAAGGGCCTTGTCTAAGAGTGTCCTAAGAGAACTTGTTACGGAATAAACAACTAAAAAGTATTCAATGTAAAGTACAACAAATTATACATTGGGGAGTGAAGATTATTTTTTCGCTTGGTATTTCCATTTTTGAATCCTTGACTTTAACAATACAACTGCCTTAATGGCCAGG
>Ga0209282_1002391_pt1 | contig 10817 bp, 4 predicted proteins | sample Mtrugardesep15_FD_187529 | JGI IMG/M metagenome (GOLD analysis project Ga0209282, IMG submission 187529) | Root nodule microbial communities of legume samples collected from California, USA - M. trunc garden sep15 (SPAdes) (version 2) | ecosystem: Host-associated > Plants > Roots > Nodule...
CAAAATCTGGCGTCTCTCGCTTAAGCGACGGGAATCTCGCTTAAGCGACGCAAATGACGAAGGTTAGCATTTTGCTCGCTTGGGGTTCGCTCGTGGCTCGCTTAAGCGAGCGGCTAAAATTTCAGACTGGTCGTGGCAAAAAGTTGCTCGCTTGAGCGAAGGGTATTTCGCTTGAGCGAGTGCTCATCTGGGCAGAATTCTAACCTACGATTTTCTAACCCTATATCATCCAAAAATCCCATTTTTGATTCCCCAATCACCCAAAATGGTTTAGAAACAATGTTTATGGGTTTAAGGCACAACAAAACAGCAGAACATATCATAACAACATCATTGCAACACAATTCATCAAGAAATGAGTAATTCATCATATTCATAAACCTAATTCAACAATCACCAATTTCAATCCATTTTCATGAAAACACATACTTATACATTAACAATTGAAGAGTAAACCCACCCTTACCTTAATTCAGCAAATTTCTACAGCAATTGGATGAATTTCCCTCTTCCCTTGGCTTCTTCTCTCTTTCTCCCAAAACTCTTGTTTTCTTTTTGTTTCTACTGATACGTGTTCTGTTTCTTATTTCCTTTACTGACTTTTCTCCTTTCTTTCTAACAAAGTGTAACTCCTTTTTCTTTCTTTACTTCCTCACTTAATTTTCTTTTAATTTCATTAACCCCCTCCTAACTCTACTAATTCTAAATAATTAATAATTCCTCCTATTTTCATAAATCCCCAAAATAATAATATTTCTTCTATTTTCTTAAATAACAAAATCATTACTAATTCTCATATAATAAAATATAATAAAATAGCAACATCAATAATTCACATAAATCAACATAAATTATATAAAATACATAAAACATATTAAATCAACCAAAAAAAGTAAAATATCAACTAGGGCGTTACATCCTACACATGATTTGAATGTGCCAGTTTTGCTCTTAAGGTTTGGAGGAATCATCTACATGACCAAACTTATGAAATTTACATCGATCAAGAGAGTTATAAGTATATCTTTCAACATTGAGATTCAAATTTAAGACAGAAAGTGGATAGAGCTCTCTTAAAAAAAAACAAAAAAAAATATTGATTTCCTAGACTTGTAGCACTTTGAAAGGAAAATGTTATTGTACATGGTCTCGCTCGTTTAGCGCAAAATGAAGGGGCCATAATTTAAGTTACAAGAACTTGTATGAGACCTAATTCAATTTGAGCTTGATCATTCAAGGAAAATGTTAGCCCATGTTCAAATTCATCCCACCATAGTTAATGATATTTTGGAGGCTCAAAGTCAAGATTTAGACTTCGTATAGGTGGTATATAATGTGTGGAACGATAAAGTTATAAGCTTCTTAGTTAATTTCGAGGGTGTTTTGTGGTTGAAGCCTTGATTGTGTGTTGGCTAGATTAAGAAGAAAAATATACTCTTGTTATATATTAGGTTCTAATAAGATGTACAAAGACTTATGAAAATTTTAGTGATGGGAAAGGATGAAGGAGGATGTAAAATAAAATAAAATAATTATCTCTAAGTATTTGGTGTGCCAATCTCTACTACATGTGATTATAAGACTTGATTTACTGTTCTATTTAGAAAGTCTATCGAATATGAATTTGATACCCAATTGAACCTCACTACAACTTTCATCCTAAGACAGATGGTTAATCTAGGAAAATTATACAAATCGTAGAGAATATGTTATGTGTTTGTGGTCTTGTTATTGGAAAGAGTGGGACCGACGTTTGTCTATGATGGAATTTGCATAGAAATAGCTACCAATTCAGTAGCCAAGTGACACCTTTTGAGACATTGTATATAGACAATGTATGTCTTCGATAGAATGGTTTGAAATTGGAGATTCTAATTTGGTCGGTTTAGAGCTGATTAAGTATATCATTGAAAATGTTAAGTTCATCTAAGATTATTTAGTGACAATTCAAAGTAGAAAAACTTTAATTCTAAAAAGAGACGTTGTACCTTTGAGTTCACGATGGGAGAGCAAGTATTCTTGTGTTTCACTAATACATAGTGTTTAATATTCTAGGGGCAATCTACTCATACATTCCTTGGAGAGTTTGAGATTTTGGAAAGTCAAACTTGCAGCATATCGGTTGGTACTTCCTTTGGATCTCTTAGGAGTTCGTCGTGTCTTTCATATTTTTATGTTTCAAAAGTACCTTTATACCTTTCTCGTGTGATTATCATGAAGATGTGTATTTATATGAGAAATTGTCTTACATCGATCTTTAGACCACTATGATAGATGAGAAAGTGAGGTCTTTATGCTCAAAGAATATCGTTTCGGTAAAGGTTTTATGGTAAGGATTGATTGGTGAAGAAACAAGTTGGTTATCTGAAAAAGTGTAGTGTGAAAGGTAATCATGCTTATTTAAAACCAAGGCTAATAGTATAGTTAAAATTCGAGGACGAATTATCTTAAGGAGGGAAGACTGAAACGCACTGTTTCATTAAAACTTATATATTATAAAATAAAATAAAATAATAATTAAATATTGATAACAAAATAGAACACGGTGGAAGTTTCTACATACATAATTCCTCTTATTCATTTTCTTTTCCATTCCACTTCCCTACTTCCTTCGTTAACCTCTCTATTCCTCACACTGCATCAAAAAAAAATTCTTTGAAACCATCCAATTTCAACACCAAATCAAATCCCATGAGTTAATTATGATCTAGACAAAGCTTTTCCCTGATGATACAAGAGTTCTTGGAAAAATTCTGGGGTTAGGGTTCTAAGAAGAGAATAGTACCCACTCTTGGTAATTACTCATTGAGGTTCTTTGAGGTATATTTATCAACTTACCTTTCGATTAGTGTATATTTAAGCATGATTAGGTTGTTAGATATTAATTTTAAGATATTAGAGTATATATATTAGAGGATTTAATGGTTTCTATTGTTATTAAGGTTCTAGAATAAGCTTCTAAATTTTGATAGAAAACTATTTATGTTCAGATACGATGTCGGACGCTTCACATGCTTCTCCCAGGGTGATTGGAGAGCACGCTAAGTCGATTCGTCATAACTGTGAGTTGATGACGAACATTATCACTTATTTTCATTATCGTTATTATTGATATTTTTATGATTTTATTTGTTAAAGTGTTTATAAAAATGGGGAACACACCCTTTGAACATTTTTTCTCTCATTGATACTTATGTTAAAAGTAATTGATATTATTATGGTCTCTATTTAGATTTATCTTTGACTTGTTGAGCAAAGGATTTGAAATTGAGATTTGGTTGCATATATAATGACATGAGTTTTGAGATGTGGGAAATACGGTTTTGAGATATATGTTCTTGAGAATTTTCGATGTTAATATGTGCTTCATTTCGATTTGGATTTTACTTGTGATTTATAAAGTAAAGAAATTGAAACAGAGGATTTGATTTTATGTATTTTCATAGTTGTTTTGATATGTTATGAAACATGATTTTGAAATATGTGTTTTTCAAAGGTTTGATGTTAATTTGTATACGATTTGGATTTTGATTTGGATTTGAATTTACTTATGATTCTAAGTAATAGATTTTGGATTGAATTTTGATGATACGTATTTTGAAACATGTTTTGTTATGTTGTGAAATATGGTTTTAGCATTGTGTTTTAAAAATGATGTTTTCAAAATTACGGTTATAATGACGACAACCTAGATGCACCTAGTATGTGATTGCAATTAGGTATAGTTACCCCGTTAGATGGAGCCACCCCTATGGAAAGGCCGCCATTAGGAGGAGAGGGCTATCTATGAGAGGTAAACTCCCTAATTGAAAATGTTTTACACTTGTTTTGAGTTGAGAGAAAAGAGCTATCCATTAGATGGAGCCGCCCCAATGGAAAGACCACCATTAGGAGGAGAGGGCTATCAACGAGATGGAGCTAGTTCTCGATTCACCTATTTTAATTATTTCACTAAATGGAGTTTTCTATATTTTCTTTAAAGACTTTTATTATGATTTTCGACAATATTTTTTTTAAAGGCTTTTGTTATGATTTTCGGCGTTATATTTTCTAAAGGCTTGTAATCTTATTTTCACCTCTTTACAACATTGAGATTAGAAATACTCTTATTCATGATATTGATTTTAACGTACAATGATACAAAGTAATTGCAAGCAGAAATATTCATGTTGCTTCTAAATGTTAGATATGTGATGGCTTGTAGTAAGGTTGTACCAGAAGGATAAACTCACAGTTTAATAGATGTTATAAAAATTTCCCTAATAATTTAGTTCATTTTATTACAGTTTGCTTAAACAAGCTAAGAGCAACATATTTGTTATGTCGGTGACATTGGATTCAGAAAAATTCTTATATGATTTTGGATTAATAGAATTTTATACGGTTACTAGTTTGTAAATGAACATTAGATTTTGAGAAACTTAATTACTCGTGCCCATGTGTGTTTCCCTTCTAGTTGGTGGTGATTGTTGTCTCTTCACTAAGTCTTTGTGACTTACCCCTTCTTCTTACATTTTTTTCAGATTCAAAGTCAAGTGCGTAGAAAGCTTGTAGCAGAGTTAAAGATCTGTCAATGTCACTCTTTTGGTAGGTCTCCTCTATGTATATACTGAATGCTCGATGGATCTGCAACTATTGGTAGCATACAAATGTTTTGTTTTGTGTTGTACAAACATCTGGTTATGTCACTTTGAGATTCTGCTGATAATCCAAGTATATAGACAGGATTCATATCAAGTATTCAAAATATAGAGGATACTCTGTCGAAATTTCAGTGGATATCATTTTAAGTGAAAGTTAATTTGAAAATTGTTTAAATTATAGTTTGTCAAGTGACGTCAATAGGCTTGCCGGACTAGGATGCTCTAGTTCGTGCGGCGATCACGTTATTGAATTTTAGGTCGTGACACTTGATTTGCCGATTTACATGATTTCTTCGTGAATTACTTCAAAAAACCCCTAAAATTACTATGTTTCGGGAAAACTAGAATTACAGACTCAAATATAGAAAACATTACAAAAGGTCCAAAATCATAGTGAATCATTCTAATACTCCTCATTTTTGCTGCTAAAACCTACTGAAAATGACTGAAAAACATGCTAAGAATATTATAAGATGACCAGCCATCACAACCCCATACTTAAATTGTCCCTTGTCCTCAAGTAACAAAAGAAAAACATATTTTATTCTTTGCATTTTTTTAGGAAAAACATACCTTTTCGAAAGTTGTGCTTAACTTCAAGAGGGTTTGGCTTTCCAAAAAACATACCATTCATCACATTAACGACAGAGCAGCAACTAATTTACCACATTACCTTCAAGAGGGTTTGGCTAGGCGAAAGTAACCTATATTCTCAGCCATACTCTTTTCTATGATACACATATGTATCTCCTAAAACCAGTAGGGTTGGTCACAACATTTTTGCCCACTCTAGTCGTCACATGAATGTACCTTGCTATAAATTTGTAACAATTCTAAACAAACAGTCAAGTTAAAATTATTGACACACTTTGAGGACTTTAAGGGTTATAACTTAGCTTAGGTGAAGGGTTGATATATTTGGGAAAGTAGGCTACCAAAAGAACTTGAAGTTAGTTTACTAACCTAGATATTCCTACTAAACATTTATGAACTGTCAACCTTCCTTCCTTGATTCATACAAGATGAGTAAAAAAATAGAATTATTTGTCTTTATTTTTGACAGAAAGATACAATTTTTTAAGAGACCAAATTTTTGCCTCTTGATTTTTTTTTTGTGTAGATCCATGATCATCTACATTTTTCTTTTTCTGACAAATATGTTCTACTGATACCCCACCCCAAACTTAAGATGTTGCTAACTCCAAGCGAAATCAAACAAGTTGCATTTAAAGTTTGCGTTTGTGACATGATTCCTCATCAAGTAACATGAAAGAAAAATTTTTTTGGAGGCTCAAAATTGTTTCACAAAGGATAAAAAGAATATAAAAGGGTGGCTTGAAAGGCTCAAGGTACCAAGAGAAAATTTCCTCGTTTTAATAATAAATTAACCGATCATCCGTAGTAAACGATCGCAAATTCGAGCATAAATAGCATTCATATGGAACTCTCGTAATTGGAAATATTTAAGTATCTAACAACCTAGAATGGATATGGAAATATTTGGCTCTAAATATCCTCGGTTATGCTATTCGAAAAAGAGATGGTGATCCTATAAGTACCTTCACTTGCAAGCCCCATAAAGTACCGTGCTCTTGAATGTAAGGGTAAACTAGCATCCACCGTAAATGCTTTGACTGACTACCTAAGACTAAAACAAATTTAAGCATAAAAGGAAATGTTGTATATGTACATGAAAAAGAAATAAAATTTTATTAGATAATATTGAGGATTAGCAACAGAAAAAGAAAATAAATTTATTAGTTAGATCATCTCATCTTAGGAGAAAAATAAAAAAGCAGAAAATAAAGATAATGAGTCGTCTCCCATTCAACACTTGTTTAACGTCTTAGTCACAACGATCAATAGGTTTCCTCCTATTCAACGCTTCTTTTGATTAATTAACTTGACGATATAGGTTGTCTCCTATTCAGCTCTACTTTTGAGTCATTAGCTTGACGAAATAGGTTGCCTCCTATTCAGCGCGTGTTTTACATCCCGAGCCTAACGGATATGTCTAAGTGTTGTGTTCAGACCTTTGAGTAGCCAGTTCCTCCCTTCTACTACTTAGGTCTTGCATATAGTCTCGCAGGTGCATGACTTCCTTTATTGGGACCTTTGCAAGCCACCTAGTGTGGTGTTTGATCTCTACGCGATTGTTCTTGCAGATGCGGGTTATTTCAGAAGGTCCATACCACGCCTTATGAGTGAGAGTAGGTGGATAGAAAAGTTCATGGGATTTGATCATAATTGTGTCTCTTCTTCTGAAAGCATTCTTGTCATTGATTTTGACTAGAACCTCATCCATGAAGCTGACTTCACTCCTCCCATTGGTCTTCCCTTCATTGTTTTCCTTGTTGTTTCTTTAGTTCTCATGATGTTGATCTTCTTTTGATGAGACTCTTTCGTTTGGGTACCTTCAAGAAGTTGATATAACAACATTTTATGATAGCTAATTTTAAAATTATAGAGGGTGATTGTGACCAGTTTCTAACGGCTTAAAATTTATTCCTAATTGTATTATTTATTCCTAATTTTAAAATGATATAATTTTAAATGAGAAAAAACTAAATATAGAAATAAGTATTTTGAATTATTTAGTCGAAAATATAAAAAATATCTAGCAATGGCGTCAAAAACTTGATGTGCGGATTAGGCAAGTGTACTAAATCATTTACCAAGTAATAAAGTGATAAGTTGAGCATCGTATCCACAGGTAATGTCGTTTAGTCCAAACAATTGGCATTACTTATTTTAAGTTTGACGATAAAATAAAAGAGTTAAAGGGTTAGGGATTTGCAATTTTTATTTGTTTGAAACATAGCAAGTTACGTGTTTTTTGTTGCAGAAAATTAAACAGCGGTTAGGATTCTTCGAATCCCCTCTATTTATATTGTTGGATATTAAACAACAGTAATGTCGCATTTATTTGTCTTAGGTAGACTATACAAGTGATGAGGTCGTTGGGACGTTACTAACCTAGTCGGTCATCAAGCTGCACATGCACATCACACAATGATCCTCACGTGTGGGGTCTATACTATCTTAGTTGACTAGGTTTATCCATCTAATGTTTAGTTGCACCTGCTGGTCACACGGTGATCCTTACGTGTGGGGTCTTACCACCTCAAAGGTGATTGAAAACATAGACTTAAATTGGCTTTCCAAGATTTCCAAACGCAATGAAGGCCAATGTTCCTGTAGGTCTACCCATCTATGAATTTTAGGACACTCATAGTACACTCTCGCGCTTTTAGTAGTTCTACAAACGAGCAGTCCTATTAGTGTCGACCTTACCAAGGGTTTAAGAGAATGGTTCTACTAGGCTACGACTTATTTCCTTCAAGCAGACACTTGTTTCCTTAATTATTAACTAGTTACCTCCTATGTTCAGCAGATTTTATTCAATTTTAGTAATGTGACCTCTTAAGTACTTACTACTAAGGTCAACTCATTCTCGATATCTTTCACTAGTTATAACTAATTACTTCCTAGACAAATAGATTTTACAAGCAAGATATAATTATCAAGATAAAAGCATTAGGATAGTAATATCAATATTAGGCTCTATCACAACCTTAGTATCTAATCTAGGGTTGCGCTACTACAGAAATAAACTAAATTCCTAATAAAACTTAATAGAGAACAAAAAAAAAATATAAACGATATTAAAATAAATAAATATCCAACAAAAATAAATAGAGGCTGATCTTAGAACTCTAACCTAAAAAGAATTAGTTACACATGGTAACTAAACATAAATTACTAAAGATAAAAACATACCCTAAAAAAGAAGAAGATAGATACTCCTCCGAAGCTCTAGAATTGCCTTCCTCTTGAACTGTTCCAGTTCTGAACGAGAATTTCTGAATGAGGAAGGCTGGTATTTATAGTAAGAGTTTCTACATGGGTTTGGGCTAAAAGTGTTGGCTTTACCCATAAAAAAACAGGAAAACACACTTTCTCCCACCACATTTTGGATGCAAGGGGTGCACAACACATGCCCTAGGCGTATGTGAGAGGCCCTGTGGCCATGCCCTAGGCACATGGTACTGTTGTTTGGTCCCAGTTTCTCTGATTTTCCGTCATTTTAGGTGTTTCTCTTCAAATAACTTGCATCGAGACATGGGAACAAAATTCCTCCCACTGTAAAGTATAACTAGGCCTCTTGAATCTTCATTCTTGGTCTTGCCAAAGTCTTCACAAATCTTCGGATGTTATTGATTGGTCGATTTGCATGATTTCTTTGTAAATTACTCCAAAAACCCCCTAAAATTGCTATGTTTTGGGAAAACTATAATTACAGACTCAAATATAGAAAACATTACAAAAGTCCCGAAATCATAGGCAATCATTTTAATACTCCTCAATTTTGTTGCTAAAACCTACTAAAAATGATTGAAAAACATGCTAAGAATAACGTAAGATAACATGTAATCAGTAGTTAACGAATTGAGGAAACATTAAGACGAGACATAATCTAATTTAAATCACAACACAATCAAAAGCTTAAACTGAATGAAAACTTTATTAACAAATTCCAACAAATAAGAAGGGGTTAATTGTTGAACCCTAATAAAGAGGTTTAGTTTCTAATGGCAGCTCATGACAACATACATCATAATAAAACAATAGAAAAACATACCCTAGAAAGAATAAAAGGAGGAGAAATTCCGCCTTGAATCTCTGATGCTTAACCTTTGCTATGAATATTCAATGTTTCTGAATAAATAAAATATTGGACAAGGGTCTCTTTTTATAGCATTTGGTTACTTAGGGGTTAAGAAAAGAATATTGGGCTTTTTATGCCGCTCTAGCTTAGAAAACAAGCAAAAGAGGGGTTTTTACCCGGTGCCAGGCACAGGGGCGCCTGCGACAGAAAAGAATGTTGTCCCAGGTGCAGGGGCTTGTGGTACATGTAAAGGGGCTTTAGAAAATAATGTTGCCCCTTAGGTGTGATTTCTTGCGTTTTCTTCCCGTTTTCGATCGTTATTTCATCTGGAAACTCCTACGAACTTGAAATGAATTTTCTTCACTTAGTATTGTCTTCAACAACCTTCCATGAACCCATGATATTCAATTCTTCATCCTTGATCATTCACGTGATGTCTTGATTTGATGATCTACATGATTCCTTGCTACAAAACAATCAAAACACCTATGCAGTTGCATGATATAGGATAAAACTGAATTACAACGACTCGAGTGAAAATAATTCAATATGTTCCTCAAAACATTGACAACTCCTCCAACTCTCATCTTATATGTCTTTAAATGCAAAGAATAAGTACTAAAAACATAGCTAAAATATCATATGATGCTTTGCCATCACAACCCCAAACTTAAACCGTTACTTGTCCTCATTCAACACAATAGCAAGAAGTTAGAATTCACATGAATAAAAAGAATAAAACATACCTTTCGGGAGGCTTTGCTCAGATTGTAACTCCTCCCACGATCAAACTTGACTAGCTTACCACCTCAATGCAAGCGAATCAAACTTAGAGAAGATACTCTTACTTTCAACCACATAAAATTCCAAGATACACGTATGTATCTCCTAAAGCCAATGGGGTTGGTCAAGGTATTTGCCACACTCTATTCGTCATGTAATTGTACCTTGCTATTAGATTGAAGCAATTCTAAACAGACGTTCATGGTATATATCATCACACACACATATAGAGGACTTTTCAAGGTTATTACGTGGTTAAGTTTGGTGGGATATATTTGGAAAATTAGGCTAACAAGCACTTTGGAGATAGTTAATAAGCATTCCCTATTTGAAATACTTTGACGATCTTTGTCATCCAAACCTATTTCATAATTCAAAAACTATGTCACAACCATTGTTCTGAGGTACAAGCTTCATTTATGTAGCCAGTTTAAAGAATTTGGGCACTAATAGAACTACTTTTTTTTTTTTTAAGGGACTAAACTTTTTTTTAAGTTTCTTGATTTTATCTTTTTTTTTGTACACCATCATTTTTATGTTTTATCTACATTTTTTTCTTTTGATAACCAATTTCTACTAGTACCTCACCCCAAACATAGAAAGTTGCTAATTCCAAAGACCAACCTCAAACTTAATTTCAAATTGTGACAAGTATTTCACTAACCTATCTAACTCCAAAAGGGAAATCAAACAGATATAATCAAATTGGGTGCAAACTTGTG
>Ga0209282_1002392_pt1 | contig 10816 bp, 12 predicted proteins | sample Mtrugardesep15_FD_187529 | JGI IMG/M metagenome (GOLD analysis project Ga0209282, IMG submission 187529) | Root nodule microbial communities of legume samples collected from California, USA - M. trunc garden sep15 (SPAdes) (version 2) | ecosystem: Host-associated > Plants > Roots > Nodule...
CATTATTTTAGGTTGGAGAAACAGACTTAAAAGTGGAAATTGACGTCAATGCAGAGGGGCTGCCATCAGCCAAGATAGACATATAGAGGTTTCCTTATGCTACAAAAATTGAATTGTACCAAGGGTTTTTTCTTCTTTTTTGTTGGTTCTACCATTATCATTTAATATTTATCACTCAATTTGAAATTAAAAAACACTCCAGTCTCAAAATTTGTTTCTATATCGAACTGATCTCTTAAACAAGAAGAAAGTGCTCAAAAGGAATTTCTATTTTCTACTATGATTTAGCATAACCTTCAACACCATTGAGTTTTTGTTTTAATTTTGTGGTTGCTTTGTTTTATGTGCACCGAAGTGGGAACTTAAAAACAAGAACAGAGTATAAAATAGGAAACACAGAGTAGGAGAAAGCTCAAAAAGTAAGTATACATGTTCTGAAATAGTACACTTTGATGAAGTGATTATGAAACAAACTTTACTCCAGGCTTCTAAAACAAAAGGTGTTAAGATATTGTTTTTTGAACGACAAAGTACTAAAGAGATTAATTGTGCATTTAGAATCACAATCAAACCTTATGGTTCATTTATATTCCTATTTTCCATTATCTTATGTTTAAAATTGTTTGCATTCATATATAACGATTACGATGTATTCTAATCATCTCTTATTCTCTTACGATCTACTCTAAATCTTTTTCATGGAATAGCCACTACTTTTGTGTAAATACATGCGTTTGCGTAATAGAAAAAGCAGATAGACGGTTACGGAGTGTCCGTCCGAACGCTAGTATTAATAAATCAAAATAAACCCCTCTAATACAAGACATATCAAAGAAAACTTAAAGATTCATAAATTACATAAATTAATCAAGCTACCTCGAATAGCCAAAAAATTCATCCACCAATGCACCAAAATTACAATAATCTAATAAGTTTTTTTTTTCCGGTTATAATGCACCAAAATTAATTCCGCAAAAATTATTTATAAATATTTCTTTAAAAATGTTATGTGAATTTAATTTGCATGAACTATTTGTATAAAGAATTCGTCTAAAATGAAATATAAAACAAAAATATTCAAAAAGTTAAATACATTTAGTTTAAAATATGGAGCAAATAAATCTTTTTTCCTCTCTCAAAAAAAAATCTTTTTTCCTTTTCTTTTTTGTTTATAGTTCATTCTAAAACAAATGTTCTATAGATTTCATCACATCTCATAGGTAGACACTTAGGAAAATATTTTAAGAAATAATATAATGCACTAAAATTTTCATATAATTTTTCTTTAACAAACAAAAATAAAATTATATTAACACCATAAGTAAAAGTTTCTCTAACACAAGATATGCTAAAGAAAACAAATAAAGTTTACAACAAAGTTCTCCCACAATAATAACAAAAAAAACAAACTAATCGATACCCAAACATATGAGTGGACACGATAACCAACGTTGAACACCTAGTACAAAGTTAACATTAACGACGTTAATCCATCATTAAGAATGGAAAAGATTTTTCATATAATCTTATCCAAAGTAAATGTCAATTTTTTTAAAAAATCTTTGTATTTAGCAAGTAATCCTCGTATTCCATACTCTTTTAATTCACTATTATAACCAAATAATTTTAGATTCATTAACAAATTGATGTATTTGATTTAAAAAATAGACTAGATACATCAAGTTTTCAATAAATCTAAAAAATAAATAATACTAATAGAATAAATTAATTTACATCATTGTTAATTATAATCATTACTTTTTATTTTATGCAAAAAAGCACATTCGAGAAACAAAAGCATAAAAACATAATTCCATTTATGGCAGACAACAACAAAACTTAGTCTTTGATTAGGTGTATGTGGCGACACGTTTAGCGTAGACACAGCAACGAGTAGCCGCATCCATTAACTCTCACACTTTCTCGCTGTTTTCTCCTTACACGCTATTAATAACGATAATTTCATCTTTCTAATTTTAACTTAACTTATCCATTAATACGATATATTGACTCAATATTTCGACATCTCACATAACCTATCCTTATCATAATCTACTCAGCATACACGTTTTTCATATCTCAAATCAAATCCAACGATCAAAACTCCGCCACGTGTTTGGTTTTATCATATCGTGTGTTCACAGACGAGAATTTGATATTGTAATTATCACGTGTGTTCTTATCCTTTTGTTTTGGAGAAGTATATATTTCGTTTCTTTCACCATTCATTTTCATCAATGTTGTTCGTTTTCGTTTTCATTCTCTTCTTCCAATTTCAATTTTGTTCTTATATGAATTTATCATCAATGGCGTTTAAGAAAACGCTTGCACAACGGTTATTCAATATAACCAAAATCTCATCACAAAATCTCACGAATTGTCGTATTTCATCTTCCTCCGTCAGTGTTTCAAAAACCGAATCTGACATTTCGCATGAACCAGGTGATAATGGTGCATTCAAGAGATTCATTCACAAACGAACCGGTTCTGAACCGAAACAAACCGGGTTCAAATCAGAGCTTCATCAACCTAACCTGATGGAGAAGCTGAAAACAATGGACAATGGTAGGAATCGTATTCGGTTGGATGGACTGATCATCAAAACGCCGGCGGAGAAACCGGTGACGCCGAAGGAAGACGGTGTTAGCGTCGGTGATGTGAAGAAATTGTTGAAGGTGGCGCAATTAGAGATGGTGAAATCCAGATTGAGAGAATCATCAAAGAGTTGTGTAACGGTTTCGGAATTGATTCGAATTTGTTCTGAATATTGTTCCGATCATGATCAAGCGGTTAAGATTGTGAAAATGCTTGATGATTCTGCGGCTGTGATTATTCTAGGAGATGTTGTGTTTCTTAGACCGGAACAGGTAAATTTTTCTTTCTCGTTTATCTCAGTTAATTTAATTATTTAAAAAAAAAAGTTTCTGTGTATTTTTTTTATTTTAATTATTGGGTTATTATATGCTTTATTTAATTTGTGGGTTGATACAGAGTGGGTAATAATTAATGTAATGATGGAAATGGTGAAGATCAAAGATAGGTTGATTTTGATCAAAGTGATTATAGTTGATCCATTTATTTGGAAACTGATAATCTTTTTATGATTATTTCTCGTTTTTTTCTTCCACAGGAAAGTGAAACATTGTTGTTTCGAGAAAAGTGTTAAAGGAGTGCTAAAAGCCCACCAGAGCTTTCATTCATCACTATCATTCATTCATTCAACTAGCCCTTAATTATTTTTAGACTAGGATAAAATTAGATTAGAGTAAAAAATGCTAAGTATAAAATTAATTATTACTACCATTAATTGAAAGTTAGGGGTCTTAGATTTAATCGAGGAGGATTCACAATTGGGATTTTATTTTCCAATCCTCTCTTGGTTAAGGCTGTTAAGAATATACATTGTCGCGTGCCTTAGGTTAAAGGTAATGGCATGCTTGTCCTTTAAGTTAGACATGCGTCTTTGAATTGACAGTGAGTTTGATGAAATTACGGTGACAAAAGTTACTTTGGAGACGTGATTTTGTTAAACTCGCTGTTTATCTAAACATACAGTTGGTGGTTAATAGGTTTTAGTAATTTTGTTCTCATATATGTCCCTTTTAGGTATAATTGTGTCATTCCTAGAAGAAAAACCAAAAGTAGATAGGAAAAAAAAAAGATTTACCCAAACTCTGTAAAATTTTGTGATACAGGTAGCCAAAACACTCCAAAGTCTGCTTCCTACACCAGGAATAAAGGTGTCAGATTCAGTAAGAAAAGAATATGAAGAAATGGAGAAAAAGAAGTTGGCCATCGATGAAGAAGCCGAAGCCTTGGTTGATCGTGAGCTTTGGGGAGGTTTGGGTTTCATTATGGTGAAAACAGCGGTATTAATGAGACTCACCTTTTGGGAGCTTACTTGGGACGTAATGGAACCCATTTGCTTCTATTTAACATCCATGTACTTCATGACTGGTTATACATTCTTCCTCAAGACCGGGAAAGAACCTTCTTTTAGAGGTTTTTACGAAGCTCGTTTCAGCTCGAAGCAGAAGCGCCTTATGAAGCTTCACAATTTTGACATTGAAAAGTACAATAAGCTTAGCAACGTTTGTTCTCCCAATGTTCCTCCTATGTTTGATTCCTCCACTGCTCTCACATCTGGAAATTCTTTACATCACTGATACAGTGACCTAAAACAAAAATAAAGATGTAGCAGGTTATGAGACCTTAGCTACATATTCTTGTTCCATTGACATTAGAATACAACAAATACTTGCCCCATTGAAAAACAAATTTGGGGTTTTTTTGACTGAAATTTTTGGGTTTAAAATCCCATATATTTTCTATTAGATGTGCTCATTAAGATACATGCTAACATTGTGTTAGAATTAGATGCGGCTATGTGTAAAACGAAGGCAGAGTGTTTATTCCAAAATTTCTTTTGTAAAATGTCACAAATAAATACATTACATTTTGAGAAATCAAAGTTTCATTACAAATTAAGGGTGAGAACATATATCGTCCGCCGATTTAATTATGCTCTAACAATTTGAAGTTGAATATAATTGTGATTTCTATATAAAAAAAGGGGGTCAAACTAATCGAACAACTAATTACTAGCATTTAAAAAAGTTCAAAGTAATTTTATTTGAAGATGTTATTTTGAGTTGAGTAGCTTGTCCATGTGTAACCATATTTTATTTGTATTCCTCAAATATCATTATCACTTTTATTTGAATTTGGGGTCAAGTTTGAGTTTTATAGTGTGTTTGGAAAACGAGTAGCTTGCCACTAGAAGTGTGTTTACTTGAAACTACATGAGTTTTCACATTGGAAACAAAAGTTTTGATCCGCACCCGCACGCTTATGATGTGCATGACAAAAAATTTAAGGTGAAATGAAGATGGTGGGCTTAGAGTAAAAAATCAGCAATTTTTTTATTGTTTCTTTGCTAAGCAAGTGGTTATGGAGATGCCTATGGGAACACAGTGCCGTATAAACTGTCATTATGATCCGGTGCAAGAGAATTGAATTCGGAAGGATGGATTCGTTGTGGTGGCAGACATATGTTTAATTGGTTTGGAATGCGAATCTGATTCAGATCGGCAGACATATGTTTAATTGGTTTGGAATCTGATTCAGATTGATGATCAGCCTTCATACCAGAAATTTCCAGATTTATTCAGGTTGGCTTTGAATAAAAATGTGACCATAGCACAGAAGAAGGTAAGTGGGAATGAGAGCAGAAATCTGGTGTTGGAATTGGTTATCGGATCCAAACCAGAATGAGAGGTATGATTATGAAGTTGCTGAACCAATGCAGTCACTTGCAAATGTGCAGCTACAGACAGAGGTTTTAGACACACGGTTTTGACTCCCCGATGAGTGTCGCGGATTCTCAGCGAGTAGTAGTTATTTGGTCTTAATTAATGCTCAAACTGTAGCAGCTTTTGATGAGGAATTATTGGCGGCCATTAAGTGTTTTTTGATCACTTCGGTTCCATCGAAGATAAGTATGTTTGGTTGGAGACTACTACAAGACAAGCTACCCACCCGCATAGAATATGGAGAAGAGGGGTCATTACAGATAAGCATGAACAATGTTGTGCGTTATGTTTTAACAGTATTGAATCGGTGAGTCACTTATTCGCAAGTTGCACAAAAAACGTCACCAAATTTGGAAGTTAGTTTTCACTCGGTTGGATTGGAAGATGGTGGTGTGGGGGGATGATGTTGTTACAAATTTTCTACAATGTTATTCACTTTGCTCTCGGAAAGAAAGTGTCTCATTTAATATGGCTAACAACGACGTGGTGTATTTGGTTGGAGCGAAACAATATTCTGTTCAACGGGAAAGTGGCCAACATTGTTGAGGTGGTCGAACCATTTGTTTCTATTTAACATCCGTGTACTTTATGACTGTTTATACATTCTTCCTCAAGACTGGGAAAGAACCTTCTTTTAGAGGTTTTTACGAAGCTCGTTTCAGCTCGAAGCAGAAGCGCCTTATGAAGCTTCACAATTTTGACATCGAAGGGTGAACGTATAAGGATCAAACTAATCTAACGACTAATTACTACTAACATTTGTCATTAAAAAAATAAGTTCAAAGTAATTTTATTTGAGGATGTTATTTTGAGTTGAGTTGACTTGTCCGTGTGTGTAACCATATTTTATTTGCTGTATTCCTCAATTATTATTATCACTTTTATTTGAATTTGAAGCTTGAGTTTTAGTGTGTTTGGAAAACGAGCAGCTTGCGACTAGAAGTGTGTTTACTTGAAACTACATTTTTCACATTGGAATCAAAAGTTTCGGCACGCTTATGATGTGCATGACAAAAAATTTAAGGTTAAAAATGAAGATGGTGGGCTTGGAGTAAAAAATCTGCATTTTTTATTGTTTCTTTGCTAAGTAAGTGGTTATGGAGATGCCATCGTTATGATCCGGTACAAGAGAAAGTGTTTAGATCGGAAGGATGGATTTGTTGTGTTGCAGACATATATTTAATTCGTTTGGAATGTGAATCTGATTCAGATTGGTTCACTCAAGAAATACGAAGTAAGCTTGATAACAGTAGTAGTGTATTGTCCTGGAAGGAATGGTGGATTAATGATCAACCTTCATACCAGAAATTTCCAAATTTATTCTGGTAGGCTTTGAATGAAAATGAGAGCATAGCACAGAAGGTAAGCGGGACTGAAAGCAGAAAACTGGTGCTGAAATTGGTTATCGGATCTGAACTAGAATGCGAGGCAAGAAGCTGCTGAACTAATGGAGTTACTTGCGAATGTGCTGCTACCAACAGAGGTTTCAGACGCACGGTTTTGGCTCCCCGATGAGTGTTGTGGATTCTCGGTGAGTAGTAGTTATTCAGTCTTGATTAATTGTTAAACTGTAGCAGCTTTTGATGAGGAATTATTGGTGGCTATTAAGCGTTTTTTGGATCACTTCGGTTCCATCAAAGATAAGTGAGTTTGGTTGGAGACTACAAGACAAGCTACTGACACGCTTAGAATGTGGAGAAGAGGGGTCATTGCATTTGAGCATGAACAATGTTGTGTGTCATGTTTTAACAGAATTGAATCAGCGAGTCACTTATTCGCAAGTTGCACAAAAACGTCAAAAATTTGGAAGTTAGTTTTCACTTGGTTGGATTGGAAGATGGTGGCGTGGGGGGATGATGTTGTTACAAATCTTCTGCAATTTTATTCACTTTCCTCTCGAAAAGAAAGTGTCTCATTTAGTATGGCTAACAACGACATGTTGTATTTAGTTGGAGCGAAACAATAAAGTGGACAACATTGTTGAGATGGTGGACCGCATCAAACAATTATCTTTGTCTAGGTTTATTAGTAGGGAAGGAAGCAATAAAAATCTTGTTTTTCCAATTGGTGGAATAGCCCACTTTCATGTATTCAAAGTGTGGCCTGCGCCCTGCAGTATGTCTATAAGCTTAGTTTGCCGCTGGTTTTTGTTAGCAGTGAATGGCAATACTGATATAGCAGATAATATGTTGAGGTTTATCAAGGTGCAGGTTTAAGTCCAACATAATTGGTAAGGTGAAATAATGAAGAGGTTGAGGCTGAAAGCTTTCCAATGTGAGTTTTTCTTTAATAGTTTTTCTTTTGTCAGGATTCAAATACCAAATCGCTTAACTCAACCAAATGAGTTATCCATCCGCTGATGCATGTATACCCTTATTTGGCTCTATGCGCAGCTTGTGCTAGTATGCTTTAAATAAATTTTTCCTATAAAAAATTGAAATGAGAGAATTATATTCATTTTAACCTGTTTTACGAACACTCCCACTAATTTAAATAATCTCCTCGTAATTAATTACAAGAAAAACTTATAAATACCATACAAAGTGTCACATTGTACTAATTTTTTACTAGTAGAAATTCAATCTAGTACCCCAATGTTTACAATACTCATACATACCGTGCTTCGACCAATTATCCTAGACATTGGTGGTCACATTCTACTAATTTACAATTGAATTCGATGCATTTATCATTTCAATTTAAACAATATTTGTTAAATGTGAGAATTTTTTTAAACGTCGAACAATTTGAATGTCAATTTTTTCTCTCACATTTAACGAATATTGTTAAACTCCCTTGTATATAAAAAGTTTGAACGACAAAATCAACACTTTTGTAAAAACCGTAAATGTTGAAAAAAATTGTTATCATGTACTGGTTAAAAAATAACTTGGTGAATAAAACAATGACTTTACTAGCATGATTGAGACACCCTTGAATGGAAACAAAAGTTTTAAACATGTTTCCCAAAAAATTTCATGAAGCAACGAGGACATCGTTTTTATTTTGTGAGAACGTAGACCTCTTTTATAATATCTTAAACAATTAATAAAAAGCAATAAACAAAACCGCTTTGATAATTCAATTTTGAAATTTCTCAAAATCAACAACTAATTAGCGGTAGCAATTAACCAATCCGACAATGCTAATTAACCATCGAGAAGGAATTGTGAAAAGTTCTTTCGCAATATCTAACTAACATTTTCCTATTTTTTTCTTTTACAAGCAAAATTTTATTAATAAAGAGCAAATTAGCACAAGGCATGCAAAAAAAAAGCTCTAAACAGAAGTACAACTTAAGATATTACAAAATAAAGCTGCACAATATGTGGCTAAACCAACTTAGTGCTACACTGCAAGCCTCCAACAAAAACAAAACCTGCTAAACAATACTATTTTCTTCTACCTTTGCAAAAAAAAATGTAGTTGTCCAATACCAACAAAGTTTAATCACATACAACCCTTTTATGTGATGCCTTATTTGTTGCTTCAATTCGACTTCAATTTGTTAGTATCTGCAATATTTCTTGCACCTAAGACAAGAGAGCAATCACCAACAATCTCATTCTTCTTCTTTTTGCCATTAGCCCTTACATAAAAATTAACAAACAACAACAAAATAGCACCATTCAAAATAGAATTGAAAACCCAAGCACCAATTCCATTACACCCACCTCTAAATAAATGCAACAAAAGAACACCAACATGACAAACAAGGTTGCATCCCAACAACAACATCTGAAAATTCAAAACAAGTGGAAGACTCGCGCAGCCCAACCCAAATGCGGTCCAAAATCTGTAACCATGCATTACACAATATGCCAAGGTGGTAAAAAGAATCGCAAGCACTTGAAACGATTGCGAGAATTCTAGCCACAAGAATGACATGAAAGTGGAAATGGAATGGTAAAAGAGTTGTAAGAAAACCAATTTACGACGTCTTAGAATGGCGAAAAAAGTTATAAACATGTGAAGGAAACGAGATAGGTAGAAAATATAAGACCAAAAGAAAACACGGCCTGAAGGGCGAGTGCCGAGAGGAAAACAAAGTAGCCATTGAAGAGGGGTTTTTGATCGACGCCAAAACCATCGTGTTTCTTTCATTTCAGAGACGGTGGAGAGTAATATTCCAAGGAATATGATGGTGGATACGATGGACACGGTGAGAGAATGAAGTGCCGGTAAAGGGCCAAGAGGAATATGTTTGGTACGGCAAAGAAAGATAGATAATAAAAGGTGGAGAAAAAGAGAGGTTACAATGTAAATTGCTATGGAGGCAAAGATAAAGGACCATGTTGAACCCCAAGATTGAGTGTGACTCCATCGAAATCCAACGATGGAAGGATGTTCTGAAAGGTAGAAATTAAGAGTTTGAATCACTTTGAATGCATTATTCATGGTGATGGAGAGGGTTCCGTCGGAGGATTACGGAGACTCCTCTCCTTGTATTTTACGTTCTAATTACTTTGTTCTTTATTTTGAATGACAAAATAATATATATAGAAGAAAAAAATAAAAGAAATATAGTTAATACTTGACCCATTAAGTGAGGAGAAGTATAAGGGATACTCGTCCCAAAAATAAACAACAACAATAATAACCCAAAATAACATATAAAGAAAGGGGTTTGAAAAACACTCGTAATACAAACATGAACCTCCTTCGTAGAGTTTTCTATTTTTTGACATTTTGTTTGAATTTTATTGAAGATGGTTTTAGAAAGAGAGGTTAAATTTGTGGTGTAATATAGTGTTGCCGTTAGTGTTGGTGGTGTAATATTGATGGTCTAGACAACATAGATTTTATAAATAGTTGTTTGTCAAATTGCCCCGAGCAAGAAAAAAACTAAAACATCATGTACATCTTATGGCGGTGTTACACCTTTAAACTAAGAGAAAACATATTGATGTAATAGATGTGATAATTTAATGATGTGATATGGATGAAGCATATCCAAATATTTGTAGATGGGGGATGAAAATATCAAATTTTTTTATAAAGAATAAATATTAATCATGAAACTATATGCTAGCTTCTATTTTAGGGCTGAAATTTTAACTACATTTTCAAAAATAAAAATCATGTTGACTAGCACTATACTACTAAATAGATTTCGTCAAATAAAAACCAGTACTATATCACACCATATATATGTTTATTGTTTAAACTTTAAAGCTCATCAACCATCCTTTTCCATTGACATGTAAAATCAAGGTAAGTGATATTCAAGTGATTTAGAGGGAAAGAAACAATAGAATTTTCAAATCTCGTCTTAAGGAAATTAATGAGATTGTAGACGACATTAACATGTTGTCTTGACATTGGAGCTTTAATAGGTTAAAGATTGCGACATGTCTTTATACGAATGATGTTAGATTCCGAGAAAGTGTCTCAAGAGTGTCGAGATTCTTTAGAGGAGTCGTTTTTAGGAGCCACTTGGTGTTGTTGTGTGCAGCTGTCTGGGAGTTGCCTATGGTTTTTTCCTACATGTTTTTTTTTTTTTG
>Ga0209282_1002393_pt1 | contig 10816 bp, 7 predicted proteins | sample Mtrugardesep15_FD_187529 | JGI IMG/M metagenome (GOLD analysis project Ga0209282, IMG submission 187529) | Root nodule microbial communities of legume samples collected from California, USA - M. trunc garden sep15 (SPAdes) (version 2) | ecosystem: Host-associated > Plants > Roots > Nodule...
CCAAAGACCTTGAAACCTAACTTTACTATCCATCCATTCGATTCAATCACATTATCAAATCACCGTCATGTCCTCCAAAATCAACGGTCAGATTTCACCACAACCATGTCCCCACTTGGCCGAGTTCCGCCGCACTTCCACCAAACCATTCCTCTCTCTCCATAACTGCCTCCGTATCAAACCTCCCGGCGGCCGCGCCTCCCTCCGCCGTGATCCTCACGAAATTCCTCACTGCAACGCCTGCGGTCTCTCTGCTCCTTCCCGTCTCTATGCTTGCATCTCCTGCGCCGCCGTATCATGTCACTCTTCCACCGCCGGTGTCATTTCTCACGCCGCCGCACATGCCGCATCAATGTCTCCTGGTCATCAGATCGCAGTCGACGTCGATCGCGCCGAGCTTTTCTGCTGCGTTTGCCGTGATCAGGTTTACGATCGTGATTTCGACGCTGCAGTTGTGATCGCACAGACCGTTGCGTCCACAATCGGCGACGGAGAAAAATCAACGGTGATCCCTATGACATCTAATCCGCATCCGGAGAATCTCAGAAAGCGCCGCCGAGTGGATTACCGTCCTTCGACTCCGGATCTACGCGAACGTGCTCTGATCGGAAGCTGTTCTTCTCCGATCACCGTTCCTGATTTCCCACGGGGATTGCGGGGGTTGAACAATCTCGGAAACACTTGTTTCATGAATTCGGTGTTGCAGGCTTTGTTTCACACGCCACCGTTGAGGAATTACTTCCTGAGTGATAAGCACAATCGGTACTTTTGCCAGAAAATGAACAATGCCGATGATGCCGCAAATGGTGATGAGTCTGCCATAGCAACAACGAAAAGAAATGGAGATAACAATGGAATAAAAAATGGACGATTATGCTTAGCTTGTGATATGGATGCTATGTTCTCTGCTGTTTTTTCTGGAGATCGTCTTCCCTATAGCCCAGCAAAGTTCTTGTACAGGTACGTAGAATTTGGAGCTTAGGTTTGTGGAGAGTTTATTTGGTGTTATGCTATGCAGCACCGAGACCTCTTATCAAAGGCATATACAGTGTTGATGTGTCAGTGTTGTGTCCCGTGTCCGTGCTAGTGCATGTAAATGTTGTTTAGTTTTTAGAATTTGGTTACTGGGTTTATATTTGGATTGGTTATTGGTGACGGGGATATATGAATTGTATTTTAATACATGTAATTATTGTAAGTTTAGTTATTTGAGTTGTTGTTGTTGTTTTGGTGTTTCAGTTGGTGGCAGCATGCAGCCAAGTCCAACCTTGCCAGTTATGAACAACAAGATGCACATGAATTTTTCATTTCAATGCTTGATGGAATTCATGAAAAGGTGGACAAGGATCGGCGTAAGCCACACAATGAAGGTAATGTATTCTAAAACAAAGACACAAGTTTATTGGTTTCACTTTCTTTGAAGTGCTGATGACTCCATGTATATTGTCCTTGTTTTGAATTTTAGTATTTTGGTAGGAGAGAGGAGGATTTGGTTCTATTTTATGGCATGAAAGGAATGTCTTGTATGAACCAAATATGTTATCCCTGTGAAGTATGTTGAAATTTTTAGACTTGTACTGCCAGAATCTGTAAGATGGCTTCTATTGGTTTACACAACAAAATACTAATTTTCTAGGTAATATCAAAACACAACAAAATACTAATTTTTTTAGGTAATATCAAATCTTCTAGGCTTGTGTTGTCCAACCTTTGTTGAAGCTCTGGTTTTTTTTCATATTTTTGTTCAAATCTTTAAGGTATGTCTGTTTCAGTGTCTTCAACTCATGGCTTTGGTTTGGTCATTGCAGGAGTCCTCCTCCCGACACAATAATATAACCATTTACCATTATTGAAGATAAATGACACACATTGCCGCCATCCCTGTACTATTCGACACTGGATATCTGTCGGTGTCTTTAAGGTATGTATGCTTGTATAGGGATGGCAGCTATGCGTGTCACTTATCTTCAATAATGGTAAATGGTGTTATTATCGTGTTGGAAGGTGGACTTCTGCAATGACCAAACCAAAGCCTACATTATCCCACCTCAATCCCTTGTTTCATAGGCAAAAATTAACTGTATGGTTTTATATTTAGGGAAGAGTTTGCAACTTAAAGAGTAAGAGGATACTGATCTTTGGTATTGAGTAGTAGCATTGCCATTAGATTTTCTAGAACATAAAACCTTTAGATTGTATACTAGATTAATCTGCTACCCATTTCAACAGATTACAAGCCTAAGAGTTAGCTCAGCATAATTATAGTTACAAACATGCTGACTATGGGAGATGATCAATATAGTGCGATTGTCTTACTTCAATGTTTTGATATTTTAAGCTTCCAAAATGATTCAGAATACTCTTTTAAGATAACATAGTTATCATAACATTGAAATGCAGGGCGAGGGTTTAGGTCTCTTGCTTGTTTCCCTAGGAGTTGACATTGATCTGACAATTAGCGCTTATTCTCAATCACAACCTGTGCTATCTTGATGGTGTTAGCGGCTACCTTCCTGTGAGTATCAGTAAATCAATTTTGCCCTAGCCTATTCGATTCATCATATAGGAGATTCTTCTACATCTAACGATGCTGATGTTAACACCACCTTTTTTTCCATGTATAGATAATTGAACAACGCTTGTCTATCCCCGGGAGAAAGTTGCCTTAGCATTTCAACCCTGTGAATGTGATAGAAGTATAGAACTGGGTTTTGTAAATGCTTGGCTAAGATTTTAGCCTTGAAAAAATCTTATGCGGTTCTTTCTACTTGATGTGTTATATCCCACATAAAACGCCAAAAGTTTTTCTGTCTTTGTACAGTAGTTATGTCTCCCTGGTTTCTTTGCAAGTTCCTTGTCCTCCTTAATCTCAATCAGAAGCCCAGAATTAGGACCCTGTTTGTTCCAGAATCAGTTCAGAATGTGTTTTGGACTGCACTCCTGCATAAATTAGAGGGAATATGGATAATGTTAAAACACATTCAGTTCTTAATTATGAGGAGCAAAACTGTTCCACACAAAATTGTTAGAGGCTATAGGATGTGAATTTTCTTTAGACATCAAGACAATTTATCGGTAGTGAAATATTTGTTTCAAAATGAAGTTGGTAATTTCTTTACATGCATTTCCAGAAGTTTAGTTTTACAACGGTTGCAAAATTAGGAATTTTCGACCCCTGCACTTGAAAACCTCAATTTAATATAACGGGCTCCCTTTTGTTTTATTTTTTAGTTATCCAACAATGAACTTATTTGCTACCTTCTTTGTGCACCGAAGAGTTCAAACAAATTGCTAAAATGTGCAAGATCTTCAATGTTAGATGTGCTCTTGAACTTGCGTTTCATGAAGGTAACATTTTGTGTGACCACATTTTATTGATTGTGCAGGCAGCGATTGTTGTATTGCTCATAGGGTATTCTCTGGTATTTTGCGGTCAGATGTTATGTGTATGGCCTGTGGTTTCACATCAACAACTTATGACCCATGTGTAGACATCTCACTTGACTTGGAACCAAATCAAGGGGGTTCTACTAAGATGGCTGCTGCAGCTTCCAATCCTTCTTGCAACGGTGAGGCTGATTCCAGCCAAAACTTTGGGATATCTACCTTGATGGGGTGCTTGGATAGATTTACAAGAGCAGAGAAATTGGGGTCAAACCAGAAGTTTTTCTGTCAGCAGTGTAAGGTGAAGCAGGAAACTCTTAAGCAGATGTCCATAAGGAAGCTTCCCCTTGTTTCTTGCTTCCATATAAAAAGATTCGAGCACTCTTCAAGAAAAAAAATGTCGAGGAAGGTGGACCGTTATTTGCAGTTCCCATTTTCACTGGACATGTCACCTTATCTCTCATCCTCAATATTAAGGAGTCGGTTTGGTAACCGAATATTTCCTTTTGATGGGGATGAGCCTGATGCTTCAAATGATCTATGTTCTGAGTTTGAATTGTTTGCTGTCGTCACTCACTCTGGTAAGCTAGATGCTGGCCATTATGTGACTTATCTGCGATTAAGCAATCAATGGTACAAGTGTGATGATTCGTGGGTTACTCAAGTTGATGAAAACATTGTGAGGGCTGCTCAGAGTTATATGATGTTCTATGTACAGAAGATGCTTTACTATAAAGCAACTGATAAATTGGTTGCCTCATGATTGGCACAGGAGATGGTCCAAATCATTGGCATCATATGTCATGGTCAATATCAATTTTCACCCTAATGATATGCCATGACTTTTCCATTCATACACAAGAAAATTAAAAAACAAGGAAAATATAATTTATTTGCTTCACAATTTGCAATTGTGTATCATTTTTTGGGAAGATGAGAGTTAATACTTTCATGTTGGAGCTAGAAACGAGCCAGTATTTTTTGTAGGCACTCCAACTTTCTGGAAACTTGAGGGTATGGATTCCTTATAATTTGGGTTTTTACCCCCTCGAATCTTGATATTAGTTGTGTTCCCCACCTCCCCCCTTTGATGCTTTGAAAATCAAGGCTTTGCATATATGTTTCAAATTTTGAGAAATTTACCTACTTTATTTGTATTTTGACTCGTCACTCCACTACTCTATGTTTTTTTTTTGGTAGTGAAAGAGGGCTTACTCCCAAAAACAAAGAAACACTAAAGAGTTTTATACCTATATTCTTAGGCATGCAAGTCCAGAAAATGACATAAAAAAAGAAACTTAATGTCCTATTAGGAGAATTTTCCATAACACGAATGTTAAAAGAATCCATAGAGAAGATAAAATTAGTCAGCCAATCAACATTTCTATTTTCCTCCGGCTAGACAATTCAACTCTAAAAACTCTTGTATACGGCTCCTTATGTTGGACGGTTTGCCATTTATTTTAACTTTCTTTGTGATTATTTCAACCAAAGTTTTTGAGTCATTTTCCACTTAAAGGCGGTGGGAACTTTGTCTACAAGCAAGTTACATTCCCCATATTTTAGCACAAAGAGCATCACATGTTACAATTTTTTGCGAATAGTCTTTATTTCATCTGCCATCTGATTTTTGAAAGAGTTCACTACACAACCAACAAGACCTAACGAATCTTTGTAGGCTCCATCACAAGAGAGAATATCTCCACTTCTCTCTATTTCTCTCTACTCCTCACAAGATAGAGATGATGAATAAATTAAAGTTATTATGGTGAAATAATAAAGGGAAATGCTCTTGCTAAATGTACAAAAGGCAAGAATAACACGAACATGAACCCATGTGTGCTTCTTGTCCGTATATAATAGCATGACTTATAGATAAATTAAAGTTATTATGGAATCAATGCAAGATACAAATTTTTTTGAAAGGAATTTTTTTAACTCATTTCATCGATAAGAATGTGTTCAATATAATTTGATAGCTCAACCAATATTTGAAAATTAGCTCATAATCTAGCCTCCCTTGCTAACTTATGGGATGCATCATTTGTTTGTCTCTGCACAAATTTAACACTAGAGTTTACATAAAAATGTTTGAAAGAGCTCTACAATTATCAATAATGTTCCGAAATTCATTTGCATAAGAATATGGCGATGAAAATTTATCCACTACTCTTTGAATCAAGCTCTAAATCAACATGTCTCAATATTGGTTGGGTCACGTGTTTAAAAATTATTATAATAAAGTGGTTGAGCAACATGTTGCATTATTTTATTTTTTTATTGTGATGTTGCTGTGACTGCTGCTACAGCAGGAGGAGAAAGCCAAATAAGCCTTGGCAGGAAGTGTTGTTGGTGGAGAAGACTTGCTTGGAAATATGATGCTTTATCTCATACCAGATTCTGAAAATATATTCAAGAAACATATTGATGCGTGACAGAAAAATTAAATCAATGAGTTTACTTTGAGTAGCAACCCTGGAAGCTATTCATCGACTTTTCTCTCAGACAAGCGTTAAGTTAATTTTTGTTGAAATGGACTATCAAAGTGGTGGATTTTAGGGTGAGAGCTCAATCAAGTCCTTCATCGGTGTACCACTAATTTTGACCTTCAGATTAAATAGACCCACACAATTTCATTATTCATCACCACACTGGATCGTGGCATGTTGCATCCACTCTCTCTCTTCCCCACCAAATTTCTTCTCTCTCTTGAATGTTCATGGACCATGGTTGCATTTTCTACAATCTAAAATGGAGTTTTTCACACTGTTTGCAAGTTTATTGAACCTAGTTGAATTTATTATTTTGTTTTAAAGAAAAACATAAGAACTTAAGAAGGTTTATATTGTTCATATATTAATTGTTTGATTTATTATGATTCAATGTTGTTTTATGTTGAATCACTTGTGTATTTGATAATAAACATCAAATTAAAATGTCGTAAATAATAAGAAAACTTTGGTAAAAAGAATAAAAGATGGAAACAATAGATTTGGTGGGAAAATAATGAAGCAATTCTTGAATCTCAATCTTTTTTTTTTTTAATAAGGAATGTCAGCCATTTTATTTCAAATGGGTTTCTTAATTAATGGTTCACCCTAGACACCACCATCAATTAATGGTTCACCCTAGACACCACCATCAAAGGTTATAATAATGCAAAATTATGTTATCGTTGCACATCCTACATCTATCAACATGGATTTATGCTGATTAAACAAGATTGTAGCTTCATCTTACTTACTGGTCGATACAAGACTGGTTGCTTTTGTGAGTATATAGATTTTCTAACTTGATAAGCATGAACAATAAAAAAAACAAAAATTTGTTATCTCAAATTTACTTTTTATAAAAAGGTCAAATTCATTACATCAGTTGTTACAGTTTTGATGTATCAGGTTTGGGCTTCTAAAACTGATTAAAATAAATGATTACAAATTTTGCTTGATACTCCCTCCGTCCCAAAATATAAGCAAAAATTGGTCAACAAAAATTAATGTATGTGGTTTAAAATTTGTACCAAATACATCAACTTATGTTGACTCATTTTTGCTTATATTTTAGAACGGAGTAGTAATGTATATCATGGGGAAAAGCAAATCTAAACTGGAATGAATTTTCTTTTACTGAAATATGTAAAGCATTCTAAAGTCTAAACCATGAATATGTTTCTGAAAATTCAAAAGCTAACCTCATGACTGTCCCACTCCTAGAATCCTATCTACAATGATAGATCTAACTAATTAGAGTAAACGTACACGACCAGGTAGTAATCATAAATGCAGATTTTGATACTCAAATTCTAACCTTTCAATGATCATAATCAGCAAAATGAACAAGGGTCATAAAATAATAGAATAGGAATGAATTTATACCATAAATCATGTCACATCTAGTTGCCTTTCGGGGTTACATGTTCAAAAAAAATCCAAAACAAATTTAAAGAAGGATATATGTCAATTAATAACCTACCACCCGATCAACGGAGTCTAAGAAAGAATAAAAACTTTTGTGTCACCATTATTTGTTAAACTAATAACTGTAGATAAGGTTGAGTGCAGATGAATTTGTGACTGGAGTGCTGGAGAGGCAGTCATGTGACACTGGTTGTACCAAAAAATCCAGAGTTTTATTTGTCAAACTCCCATATCACCCCACCATCCTCTGCAATACAAAAGTAAAAGAAAATGACAATAATCTCAAATTTTAAAAACAACCAAGAATTAAAACACTGGTTTTCAAACAACTAAACTTTTTTATTTAGCCTAAAATATTAACTTCTAACAGTTGAAATGCATATATATGAGATAGTCATAAACCTGAAGCAAGGTTACTGAAAATGAATTGAACAATAAATTACATAATTATGAACACCAATAGAACAGCAAACACATAGTTTGGTAACTGAAAACTTATCAAAGTCTAAAGTAGAAGAAAATGAGACACGTCTTCTGAAGAGTAATGACCACCCCTTAAAACAAGTAGGAGTAAACATAACATACGAGGAGAAAACAAAGCATTTAAGCAGAGCTCTCTAATTTCCTTGTATATCCACTAGAGACAATGAGCAGTAATTCCATGAGTCAAAAGCTTCAATTACAAACCCAAAACCCTCATCACTTAATGCAGTGAAGCGAAGTCATGACTTGTTTTAAAGAAAAAATATGGACAACCAAGACCAACAACAATAACGATGCCTTATCCTACAAAGTGGGGTCGGCATGGACAACCAGGACCATGATAAGTCAATTAAAAGTATGCATTCCAGAGCATAATGCAACCCAAAGAGTTGTTACAGAGACATGTGAAATAAACCAAACCAAATTACAGTCTAAACAGAACCATAAAATGAGAAATTCTGAAAAGTTTTATGAAAAGCATAATAATATAATAAAGAAAAGTGGCGATGCTGGTCTACAAAAGTGAATAATGCATGTATCAACATCAATAGAGTCCTAGGAAGTAGGAACTTCAAACATACTACTAGTAAGTGTTGACTGAAGTTTTAGATTGCTAGGTCTCAATTGAGATGCTAAGTTGCTAATATTGGACAGAAATGAAGTACTCAAACTGTAGAAAACATTTATTGCATATCAAATATCGCGAGGATTCTACATACATACGAAAACATTCTGTTACTATACTAGAGTTACTTACTATGTAACTATGTATTTTCTGTTATGACTTGAGCTAAAATAGTGATTTGTGAAAGATATTACTTGTTTGAATGGGTAAAGTGAATAGAAATTGTTTATGTAATATAAAAGATGTCCGGAACTTCTTACAATTCTCATATTGAGGACACACGATTCAAACTTTAGGGCAGAATAGCAAAATGCATGGTAGTTCAATCAATGAGCTCAAACGCTTTCTTGGGTTAATTTTATCATCATATCTAGCAAAGGAGATTTGTTTTCTATGTCTACTCTTCTTTTTGAACATTTCTTATGCAGATAACTCTATCAATATGCAAAGAAAAGAACTCTATCAAATTTGTAGGAACTAGAATATTATGCTTTTCATATTACTGTACAAACGATGCAAAGAACTCTATTATTAAATTATTTAGGAACTAAAAAATTATTTAAGAGCTACAATATTATGCGAAGAACTCTATCAGTGAAGCATCATCTGCATAAAAAATAATATACAAAAACTATCAAATTATTACAACACCTAACAATCATGTCTAGTATTACTAAGGCTTCTGGGTGCCAATCCATTTTTGTTTGGCCTATTTTATTTATCACAGACTAATGCGGATGAACCATGTTGGAAAAGTTCAAGAGGTGGTTTCCATGAAGGCAGTGAGTATAATACCAAACCAATTTTGATAGTACCCTAACAATAGCAGAAAATTAGAAATGGTTTCCAAAAGGAAGCTTTTCATTTTGAAAGAAAAAAGAAAAGAAAAGAAAGAGTGTATTCTATCATGCTCTATTTTATTTGTCAAACACAATAGGATACAATACTACTTTTTTCTCCTATCCCTTTCATTCTAATTCTTTATATCAATCTAAACACATTCTAAAATTAGCCTTATTCATTGGCATTAGAGCCAAAACATGCATATTTAGTCCCTTAAACTAAATAAGCATTTAAAGGTTGATAAGCTAGCCCCTCAAATTTGCGAAACAACAATTTGGTCCCTTAAACAGAACAAATATCAATCAATTTAGTTATTTTTCTAAATTTAACACCAGGTCCAGTTGTATGCTTGTATTAATGGAGTAAAAAGCATAAATATTGGTACCTTTAACTTTCTTGTCGATCCAGGTTTCTACTAGCATACCGGCACCAACTCCAGCGGCAATGCAGGCAGTACAGAACAACAAAGTGTGTGATAGTGGATATCTGGGAAGGAAATAGTGGTCTGGTATGTTCCTAACTTTCTTGGGGAGTCGTTTTGCAATAGTTGGTTTGACATTAGGGTTTTGCTGCATCTCACCGCCAACGGCTTTCCAATCCACTCCTTTGAATGGATCTCCTCCATCTTTACTTCCCATTACACCTTCAATTTCATTCCAACATTATCAATTAACACCGTTTTCATCGATTCACAAATTAATTATAGATTAAATTGCAAGTGAACTACAAAAATATTGGACTTGATTATGGGGGCTAGGTTTAGGGTTTATCACATAATTTGGGGGAAATTGAATTTGATAATGCGAAATTGAAATTAATGTAATGAATGTAGTTGGCTACAACAATACGAAATTGAAAATGGAATAAAGTGAAAAACACAGAGTTAAAAAAGCTCACAGAAATTGGCGATTCCTGCAACACACCAAGGTAGTGTGGCTCGGAGCTGCAACTGTTCTGCTTTGCGCCTTCAGTGAAAGAAGAAGGTGGCCCAACGACGTCGTTTTCCTTTTACACGCGAGTGAATTTGTGAGTGTAAAAAGTTTGAATAGTGTAGTTTTTTATTCGGTAATTACTATTCAGCAATTCAAAAGTTTCTTTTTGTTTTGGGTGTAAACCAGTATTCACCACGCGCAATTAAGGAGACTAATCATCTCAAATAGGCGGCAGACTTTTCTAAAAGTTATGTCTAATGTTGGATTCAAACCTACAACCTTAATTAATAGTTTCATCTTATCTAAGCGCTCTTGGCTTTCTTTTTTGTTTTCAAATTCAATTAAAATAATTATTGTTGTATTTTTTGACAAAAAAATAATTAGTTTTTTTTAGAGATTTTTTTTTATTGTTGGTGTTAAATGTCTATGTGCTGTTCAGTTTTATTTTATTTTGAAAAATAAATCAAAAATTTTAGTTTATCTAAATTGTCTTTTAGTATGGTTTGTAAATTCTATCTACGATTTTTATTTTGTGGTGGAGGTTTGAATTTCAAACTATCTCTACCAAAACGAATATCATTTATGGTCTCTTTATTGATAATGGACAACTGTCTATGCACTAAAACAGGTTT
>Ga0209282_1002394_pt1 | contig 10815 bp, 6 predicted proteins | sample Mtrugardesep15_FD_187529 | JGI IMG/M metagenome (GOLD analysis project Ga0209282, IMG submission 187529) | Root nodule microbial communities of legume samples collected from California, USA - M. trunc garden sep15 (SPAdes) (version 2) | ecosystem: Host-associated > Plants > Roots > Nodule...
GAAGTTGTAGCTTAAAACAAGATAGTTTTATCAAGTAAAAATGATTCAGCCAATTAACCTATAAACTTGCAACACAATAGACTAGAGAAAAGTTTCCATAAAGCTGCCAACATAAGCAACTCAAACAGCACTAATCAAGTGCGCTAAATTGTCCAAAAGTTATATCTTGGCCAACTGACACCTTCATCCACTCATGAATTGAAAATTTAAGCAGAACTCGATAACAGAAATTAACAGTTGACACGCATTTTCAACAGTTATCAAGAAATAAAATGCTCTCAAACTGCCAAGATGCCATGGTCCTCATACGTAGTCTGCAAGTATTTACAGCATACATCTGATCATTAACTCCACTTCAACAAAGAAGAGCAAGGAGGCGATCACCAAAATGACACAAGGTACAACTTAGTCACTGATAAGATTTTGCAAGAGGAAAGAATCTAGAGCAGACAAGAACCTCTAAACAAGAACGTGGTTACATAGTTAACGAGAAGAAAATAACAGTTAGTAATGACTTCTAAGCCAGTAGAGAATGAGTTACATGTTTCACCTGATACAAACTTCTAATATTCCACCCAGATTAGGTGAGGATATGAAGAAAAATAAACTACAAATACACAGTAATCAGAGTTTGTTATACAATGTTAAGGGGAGGAGGAATGCCCTGCTTTCACTCTAGACAGGGTAATAAGACCCTTATGAACCATATAATTGCAATTACATGCTCTGGGCGATGAAATATATATACTTATTGGGGCAGCGTGGATATTTATGCTCTGGCAGTTGCCAATGACAAAACTGAGATAATATCTACACAAAGTATGAGCTTACATGACGAGAGAGAATGGTACGAACAAACCGAATAGCACCAACAACCAGATATTTTTCTCTTCTTCGTGTCAGTAACAAAATTTTATCAATCACATTATTCAGAAGAAAACTGCACCTGCAAGGAGCAAAGAGAAAACAATTAAATTTCCAAATAATCAACAACATAAAGTTAATTCTGATTTTTGCAAAGCAACAAGGAAATACTTTATTCGGTATGGGTGGTGTAGAACACAGAAGCATAGTAGTTCACATATGTTCAATAGAATCTCTGGCTTTGTCCCACTGTGATTTTGGTCTCCTTTGTCAGGGTCTATGAATTTGTTGCTCGCATTAGCGACATTTTCTGGAGGACATGAAGCTGTTATCACTTTGATCAGTTGACACAAATGCTTCTCATAGAAAATATCAATAGTAGTGTCCCTCTGCCAAACAAAACGTAAAGGTGACTATATTGTATGATAAAAAACTGGTTATTTCAGAATGTTAAACCTAAGTTCACATATTATAATTAAGGTTAAAAAAATCTCTTTCACAAAAATAATTCAAAGCACAAACTAAGATATATTTTAGCCGAGAAGCATTTTGGTTAAGTAAATATCAGCAACAACGCAAGGCAAGATTGAGAGATCAGTAAAAATAACAGAAAGTTGAACCTGTGCGCCAGACAATGTAGACGAGTCTAAAAGAATGCGAAGAATCTCAAGAAACTGGCAATGCATGTCGTCCCCAAAATCTGTTACCATTCCTCTAACCTGTACATTACAAAAATCCTTTAACAAAAATGAGAAATATTCAAAAACCATGCTGTCATGTTCCATATTTCCTTGCAAAAGAATATGAGCCCTGCTAGAAAGTAAAAGAAAATACAGGAAACAGAAAGAGACTAAAAATACTCTAATAAAAGTTGAAAAATTATTTCAGGATTCAGAATTGACAGGAAATACTTTTAAGTTCAACTAGATTGTTGAACTCCTATATATGTAATTGCTAGTACAACATACATCTTAACAAGGAATCAACCATCAAGGAATCTATCTATAGCATCTTATCAGTAGTAGACACAGCTAAACATAATGTGATACACATGCACAAAGTTGGCAACAAACACACCACTAAAGTCATCTGATTTCAATTGTTTGTTTACACATGCATATCATCTAGAAAGAACATGTCACCAATTTGCATAGAAAGAACTTACCAACAGTCCAAGAAGTGTGACTCCTTCCTGTCGAACCACATAGGATCGGAGAAGATTAGGATCCTGATTCAAGAAGAGAATGAGAATATCTGTTCTGCAACCATAGAAGCAATTCCCTCTTAGAAATTGATCACAAAGAATGTAAAATCAGAATAGTCAAAAGGATAATGCAGATCATATGATCAAGGTTACTATACCCAGTAAGCACAAGCTTCTTGTCTTCACTTTGCAAGACATCAGTAACAGTGTCAAAGATGCCCTCATTTACCATATCTCTACATACAATGAATGAAAAACTAATCAGGAATTCCGAATCAGTTTGGCATCAATGCAACATGTCATAGTTCTGCAACTTTAACCAATGAAAGTTTGATCTATGTTCTAACTTTAAGGAACTGAACTTACATATACATATTAAACATGACTTCTAATAATTATGTGTCAAAAGTTGCTTTTTGGAGCTTTTTTATACTAATTAAAGCTTGCTAAGCATTGTGAAGAAACCAAACTGACGTTATCAAATCTTCTGTAAACCAAGTATTGTCATAGCTTAATTAATTTTTATTTTTTTTTAAAAAGTATAGTCATAGCTTAAAAATTACAAGTGTGCAGGATCAAATTTCCAAAGTAAATGCACCTATGCAAGCTCCGCAATTAAACTCCAATAAAAGCAGTACCAAAATTTTAGATAGTCAATGCAAATATTTTTTAAGAAAATAGACAAGCAAACTTGAGAAGTAATTAAAAGAAGGCAATCAAACAAACAATAGCAACCGATTACAAAATATTGGAGAAAACAAATTGCGTACTAGGCTGATGCTGCGGGTAAACTTGTACCGCTCCAGATGCTACATACCTAAAAAGTCGAAGCTGCTGTACCATTGGTAAGCTCTTGCTTAAACCACAAAACTCATGCAAGAAATTGGTCTATCCATTTTTAGAGAAGCAAAACAAACAAAATTAAGCATCAGCAGTGAAGTCAACTTAAAAGAATTCTGGCATTAACGTCAAGGAAGTTTGAAAGTACAAGATAGAAGAAAACTCTTCCTTAATACAGATTATAAGAATACAAAAATTAAACTTGAGCAAGCATGATTCCTTTTGAACGAATGAGAAGCTCAACCTCAGTTCCCAAGACAATTGATCTTTACGAACACTTCCCTATAAGATCACACCATTATGGTAAAACTCATTTGTGACACCACTTTTTGGAAGAAAAAAAAATAGAGAGAATAATGCTAGCAATACACTCGCACTTTTCAACACACCTCTTTTATTGGTTAAAATTCATATGGGTCCCGCCAAATTTATATGCGACCCACATAATTTGGTAGAACACGTGTGTATTTTAACCAATAAAAGAGAATGTGTTGGAAAGTGTGTTGCTAGCACTTCACAAAGAAGAAAATACTAGCAGCACACACTTTTCAACACACTAGCACACCTCATAAAAATATAATGAACAAAAATTTCACTGTTTGGTTTTGTTCTAAGATGATAAGCAATGAGCAGAAGCAATACTTCTGTTAAAGAGTCTCACATTGGATGAGAGATGGCCTGAACGAATGTTTACAAGAGGGGGCAATCCTCACCTCACAAGTCGGATTTGTGGGGTTGTGTTAGGCCCAAACACAAATTCTAAGATGGTATTAGAGACTCCTCAAAGATCCATTGGGTCACCTGCTATTAGATTTCCGCTATCGGACCACCCACCATTTATACCCACGCACCAAACTCAATAGTGTTGGGTGTAAGGGGGTGTGTTAAACAGTCCCACATTGGATGAGAGATGATCCGAACAAGTGTTTATCAGTGGTGGAAATCCTCACCTCATAAGCCAGTTTTGTGGGGCTGTGTTAGGCCCAACCACAAATTCTAAGAACTTCTAATACCTTTCCTCTTGTTGAGATCTCACACTGTCTAATGATATGGCTAAATTACCTATTGTAACTAGTGGGTAGCCCTCAATCCCATGAGCTAACTTTTCGATATGAGTTAGACCGAGCCTGACTTCAAAGAGGGCATTTGTTGCTGGACTACCCACAAATGTTCAGTCCAACAAACTTTGCAGACCAAATATTAGTAATATCACCAAATTAGGGGGGTCATAAGTGGTGGACATGCTTAGCTACATGAGCCAACATTTGGGGTTGAGTAAAGCCAAAATTCTAAATTCACCTTCAAGCTTAGGAAAAATTGGACACAAAAAAAACAGTGTCAAATATTTCCTACTATATGGCTATAATACTATTAGTTTTAGGGTTGAACTGATCCTATTTTTTGGCTAATTTGCTGTCAAATATAATATGGAATCACAGCCTATTATATCCCAATCTTAACATCTCGAAATGTCTAACCCTAGCCTGATAGCGTGCATAAGACCACACATCTAAGGTATAACGTCAAAATACACACCAGTGACTTGTATAACTCTCACCCTAAAGGTAGCCTTTTGAGTTAAGTAAGGCTCATCCCAGTCCACTCTCTATTTTCATATTTCCAATTAGGCTTAAATGCACTTTTGGTCTCTATAATTCAAATGAAACAGGATTTTAGTCCCCCCAGTTTCACAAGAATCAAGATTTTTTTAGAGAACCCAATGTGGGTCTTATTTTTTATGACATGTCATGTTTAGTAATGATGTTGAATTACATTTGATGGTGTGACATTTCTATTTTGGACCAGAAACCCTGTTACAACTTTTTTTTTTTAATCAAATGTAAACCTATCCTTCTGAAATCCGCATTTCCAGTCCAAATCAGCAATGTCACATCATCAAATGTAAATCCACATCATTAATGAATGTGACACATCATAAAAAATACGCCTCAAACTGGGTTCTGGTTGAAGTTCTGCAACTTGTGAAACAAAGGAACTACAATCTCGGATAAATGTACAAGAATGTTGCCAACGCTAAGACAAACAAAAGACTTTACCATATTTTTCTTTGATTCCGGAGAGGTAGTTGGAGATTTAAACCTAGCAAAGAACTCCCGGATAAATGCATTGTCATCTTTCAATAAAGAAACAACCTAAAAAGTAACAATGCAGTCAAAACTAAAGATAACAATCAATATATTAAAATAGAAGTCTTCTTTCCATTCTAATCAAAATCTTACAGTGGCATTGTTTGCATGTATCATAGAGTTGAGATTTGCAGCAGTTGCCTCATCTAATACTCTAGTCAAAACAACATCCTGAAAGCAGTCAGACAAGAAACACAGATTTATTAGAAAGAAAGTGAGAGAGAGAGAGAGAGAGAGAGCAAAACTGAAGTCTAAGAAGGAGCCAAACCTTCAAAAAACCAATTTTATATGTTTGATGTATCTTTGATAACACAGTTGAATTTTTTATAGGTATGGCCTGAAAAACACAGTAGGAACATAGTAAGTTCAACATTCTTCAGTCTATCTACCACCTTGCTTCTCTCCCACAATAGAAGAAAGTAATAAGATCACAAAATAGACCTCCTTAAAAACAACATGCTCCTTTAAGAACTCACGATGATGTTGAGCACGAGGAACCTCTGGATTATCTGAAATAACAGAGAAAAAAACAAAAGAGTTTCAAGAAAGAAAAAAAAATCATTTTTGGGGTTTAAATACACAGTGAAATAACATATAATAGAAAGAAAAAAAAAATCATGTTATAAACTTACATTCAAGAGCACCAATTATGTCCATTATAAACTCATCACTAAACATTCGTTCAAAAATCTGTGTACTATTAAGCAAAACTGCATCAGAACAAAAATATGTCAAAATTGTAACAAGAATAAATTGTCAATTAAGCGTTGGAAATCAAAATGGCATAAAATATGGATACTGACTGATCCCTTTCATTATTTTGAAAACCATGTGAAGGCCATCCATATTTTCCAAATCCTCACAAACTCTGAATACTTCAACCAGCTTCCGAAAAAAGTCTTGCTGCATTAGAAATATAAATGAGAGGAAGCACAGGATGAACAAGAAATTTACAAAAGATTCTAACGCACTCTGGCATACAGATGAACAATGCAATCAAAAAATGAACAAAATCAGCACAAGAACACTCTGAGTATGCAAACAAGATGGGCTATTGTATTAGGTGAATTTTTTTCATGGTTAACCATAATAGGTAGGTGATTCATGGTGGTGGTCCATGTTAAATTTGCTGTTTGTATTTCCTCATATTTTTACTATTCGCTTAATTTTAGAATGGTCATTAATGGTATTTGCAAAAATGCTAACTAGTGGCCCTGGGGCACATTTGGAAAATGCTAAGTATTTATGTACCTTAATCTAAATATTATAACCTATGTCTATGACTCTACGAACATTTGAATATGAAATAATATTCCGTATTTTTATCAATCTAAACAGATTGCATAAATGAAAAGTCATACATGACTTCATATAAATTTCTAGCCCATTTTATCATTTTGGTCCTTGATTGCTTATTACAAATGAATAAAAGTTTTGTAAAGGCTGTCCACAACCAACAATATGCATAAATATTTTGACATATATTTGGGACAAGAAATTCCTAGTTCCAGCTTACACAATACTCCACCATAGTAATACTAAAAACCGCCACAAACAAAATTGAAGTTATTGAAATTGTCAATACGAAAAGTACCAAATGGGATTGCTCGGAATGAAATGATAAAAACTTTATTAATGGACTTTTTTTGTTGATTGAATTAATACTTCAATTCATGGCTGATTTCTATTGATTGTGAGAGTTCATCAAATCATGCAGAATGAGGGGAACCAGTATACTCTATGAACACATCACAAGCATATAAACTAGAAATCAAGTTTAGCTTACATCAGTTAATATAAGTTCTGTAAGTCGCAACTGGTCCGTAATGCCACTCTCGACCACAGTCTGTGAACACAGAAAGAAAAGATGGTGATAATGATGATGACGACGACAAATCGCATTCAAGTCATAAATGCAAGCTTTTAAAAACAAGAAATAATGGTTAGAACTATACAGCAAAGTAGTCAAACTCATTTGCTGGAAGTGCCGAAATACTCCACCAAGAAGTCAAGATACTTCAAACAAGAACCATGTCTGTTCTATATGCCGTTATGAAACAAATACTAAGCCAAACACTTCAAATACTTCTACAGGTATTTTACAAATGGTTTAATTACTCTCTAAGTTTCTAAATTATTTTTAGATTATTAAATAGGTCCCTAGACTACAAATATTTGTAATCGAGTCCCTGAATTTGTCATAAATATTTAATTAGATCCCTTAACTAAATTATTTTAATCGAGTCCATGAACTTTTAATTGATTTTTAATTAGGTCCTTCCTAAACTTATAAGTAATTAGTATTTTGGTCCCAAAATTCAAGGACCTAATTACAAATCATTTAAAATTTTAGGGACCCAATTAAAAACTTTGTTTTTTAAGGGCCTAAATACAAATTACTCCTTCTGTCCCTTTTCATAACCCCCCTCCCCATTTTTCACATGTATTAAGAAAATTTGGTAGTATAATCAATGTACATGTTGTGCTTAACTATTGTCTTTTGTGTACAGATGTATCAAATGTTTACTTTTCATCTTCCAAGAACAATTAGTAGTATTAATTATGATCATGTGTGAAAAGAAGTAATAAATGCACCTAATAATTTGGAGGCCTTATATTTAAGACAGTTTTGTTTTCAAAGGGAATTAGGGATAGGGAAGTACTAACAAATTCAAGGATCCGATTAAAAAAAAAAGGTTAGGGACCTATTTAAAAATTCTCAAATAGTTCAAGGACCTAAAGAGTAATTAAACCTTTACAAATCTATAAAATCCTCTCTTCTATCTTAAAAAATGTGCTTCTATTTTAACTTCATACTAATTTTATGTCTTGTATTATGGTTGTATTTATTGTATCATAACGTATAGTTGGCCATGAATCTTGTGAATCTGTTTTCTCCTCTCAGAAGGCAATAAGCAATAACATAAAAGCAACACCAGCATAACATATGCCATTAAAAAACACCAACATAACATATGTGTGTATCAAAATCAGAAATCAAAACTAGATTCATTATGCAGCACAAAACTATTGATGATTGCACAGCGAAATTGTTTGGAGATACATCAGAAACTTGGAATTGATGCAATGCCATTAAACAAACTAAGGTGGTAACACGTTAAAGTGATAAAACAAGCACTTCTAAACTTCGCTCGGAATTGTGGCTTGGAAGATTAAAAACAAAAAGTTGTGGCCACAGTTGATCTGCGTGAAGTCAGATTCCAAATAAAGAGATAATCCTAAATAAAAACATGATAAAATTGCAGATCCATAGATAAATAAAAAGTAGAAACAAAAATGAGCGGATTAAAGCATATATCCAAACCTTAAGAATCAATGGAAGTGTTGATAATTCAACTGCAGGCAACTCCCTCAACTCACTGTTTACACTGTGAAATGCCTCACCTGAAATATACGAAATAAACAGTAAGATCGGTTGCGGGATAACCGGCAACAATAAATAGATAAATCAGCAGGTCCTATATATATATATATAACCAAAGAAATTGTCAACAAGAACTCTTAGGTGACATGGCTAAGTTTGCTAGTAGTATAAAGGCAATGCTAGAACTCAGATTGGCATTGACTCAATCAACGTATAGGATCAATAGATCATTGATTGAACCAAAGATATAGTAACATTAACATCATTTATAACTGACAAGTGTTGACTATTTAAGATAAAAAATATTCAGTTAACAAAATTGATAATCGTTAACTGATTTTGTAATTCTGAATATCTAATATTTAAAGATGTTGTTTAAGTATGGTTATTCGATAAAAGGAGAAAAGAGAAATAATAAAAAGTTGAACATCGTTGACAATAACTTCAAAAAACTAACTCCTATTTATAGGGATACAAAACTTCAAATCCCGCCCAAAAAAAAAACTTCTAATCTTAAATAAAATAGAGAAATTCAATAAACAAATAGTCGTGATGACTAAGTACTATGAAAACTAATGTTGGGAACTTGGGAGTTAATTAATATTCAAATGATAAAAAAATAAAAAAAAAATAAAAAACATGCAAACATTATCCAAATATAGAAAAAATTGTATTCAAATTTTGCATTACTTACTATTTAAAGTATTAAAATGCATATTCCTTTGCACGTTGCAAATATGGTCCCTAAATAAAACAAGCATAGGAATTAAGATCAATTCCACATGAAGGAAGAAAACCCAAAGAAAAGTGTGAAGAAATTAAAATTTAGAAAGTCACTAGCAACCATATGTAAGAGCATCCACCAGGTTCTTGAAAGCTTAGCGCTAGATCGGTGGCATATTCTGGATCTCTCCATGAAATAATTGTGTCTAAAGGATAAAAGAAAATCTTCAATCAAACCACTATATAAAATGAATCCTCAAATATTTTAAAGCATGAACAGATGACTACTAATCATTGATGAGCAACAGAAAGCATGACTACCAAATTTTTTTAAAAGGAGAAAATAATAGCTATCAATTACCTTCTTGTTTTCGGTAAATATCATCCGAAATTATGCGATGCAAAAGTATAGTCTCATTGTCTTCTTCGTCATAAACAAATACGCCCAGCTCTTCTGATCGCTGCATTTTGAGATGTCATGATATTTCATTCATTTTAAATGCAAGAAGCTTAAGATTTATCCAATTAAAAAATGAAAACCAACTTCAAATACATATGTAATAGAATGTAATAACAAGACCAATCAAACACCTATTTCTTTTGAGTAATATAATCATGTGGAGAGGGAGGAAGATGTACTGTCATCAGACAATGAGGAAAACCAGTACCTATCGGTAAATCCTTAACGAGATTATATCTTATGAATTGCAATTAATATTATAATTCAAAATGCAAAGGTAAAAGCCCCTGAGAATACGAATAACCAGACAATAAGGGGAAGTCGTGCATGAACTTCCCATCGAAAGGTGTGAGTACACACACGAACATTTATATAGTACCCGCTATTTACAATGTACAGTGTACTAACCTCCAAATAATCAACAGTGACATGCCCAGTGCCCTGGTCGTCCCATTTCCCATCATCATTCAGACGGTAGACCTTGACACGCTGAAATTCAATAAGGAAAAAATAAGTAATATCACAGTTGAAACAAATAAAGACGTCAATAGGGAAAAGAATTGTGCAAAACATTACCATAGTTATATTGCAAATGTATAAATTGTATTACATCATAAATAACAAAGATATATAGGAACTATATATGTAGGAACTACATTCATTGAACAAACTCAGGCAGCCCAACTGCTGACTATGATGAAAATAGATATAGAATAGCTGAATGCTGAATTCCTTACTCCATCATTTGTTTTCTTTTCCTTTTTCATTCAAGTTTTTTTAGAGGGACTGGTTGAAACAATTTAAAGCAAGAAGCATCATCAGCAAACAATAACAAAACAGGAATGGGAATGTCGTGCTCTATAAATTCACCCGAGGCTAATCTAAAATTATAAGCACTATGTTTCAGATTATTCACTTCTGTCCAACCTAGATATTTGTGCCAATCTTCGAATTGCTGTGGTGTTGCTACTGCACACAATTAATAACTCCGGTTCAAACAAATCCGAGCTTAACCAAAGTTATCCAATTATCTCAAGATTCTCAACATAAACAGTTCCACGATACCAGATTCTTGTCTCATAATGTTGAAATTTGGGGCCTAACTCAACCTCACAAAACCGGCTTGTAAGGTGAGGATTGCCTCCTCTATATAAACTCTTATCAAGAGTCTTATCTATCCGATGTGGGACTT
>Ga0209282_1002395_pt1 | contig 10814 bp, 6 predicted proteins | sample Mtrugardesep15_FD_187529 | JGI IMG/M metagenome (GOLD analysis project Ga0209282, IMG submission 187529) | Root nodule microbial communities of legume samples collected from California, USA - M. trunc garden sep15 (SPAdes) (version 2) | ecosystem: Host-associated > Plants > Roots > Nodule...
AACAAATAAAAGGTGTGTGAGTAGTGGAACTCCTCCATACACTTTGACACCATAGATATCTCGTCTCGCTTCTGCTCTTTTTAGAAGGACAATGTGCGCTTCTTGACACAAAATTATAAGGTAAGATGACGATGTGACCGTATCTATATATAACCTCTCCTGGATTTTCCTACTCCCTCTCCATTCATCGGTATCCAGTAATTCAGAGTTTCCATGCATATGGATATCCAATTTATCCACTTTTCATGTAAATTCATCTTCAATATAATGCATTGAAGATGACCCCGATCCACTCTATCACACGCCTTACTTATATCAATTTTCAAGAGTATCTCTCCCACGACTCCATTAATTTTCCACTTTAAATGATGTATCACTTATTCATAAAATTTTATTCAGTAAGATTTGTTACTTCTTTCAGTGCCCCCTATTGGCAACAATAACCTAGTCGTCATAAACACCTTAACATGATTAAAAACACACATTTAAGAAAATGTTTTTGAAGCTTTTGGATATAGTGCTGGCATGAACAAAAATAGGATAATCCTATAATTCTGACAAATTGAACAATTCTGCCACAAATAAGAGCTGTTTGCAAACATTCAATTGGCCCGTGACAGTTTCAAGTTTCAACGCACACCCAACTTGAAGTTAAAAAAATAGCATCAGATGGAAAATAATGCCACTGTATTATTTTTACTTTTTTAAATGAGGTTAAACATAGTTTATAAACATGGTTTAGAGAAATATTATTTTTATATTATTTTTTTCTATCACTTTGAGTCCTTTTTCATAGATGCTTATATAAATATATTACATAATATTCCTTCGGTTTTAAAATGGATGTCGCTTTAGCAAAAAAAATTGTTTTAAAATGAATGTTACTTTCAGTTTTCAATGCAATAATAACTTTTTCTTTTCCATTATACCCTCTAATTAATACTATGTACACTACTTCTAAAGTATTACTTTTAAAACTAACCAATAGTTAATAAGGATAATTTGGTAAAATAACCATTCTATTTCTTTTAATCATTGCATTTCTTAATATGTGTAAAAATCTAAAATGACACTCATTTTAAAACGGAGGAGTATATTAATACGAACATTTTTTAAAATATACCTATGAAAGTGGAAAGAGTGTAAGTGATTATAATAATAAAGTACAGAGTATATTATGCTAGAAAGAGGAAATAATTTTTTATATTATAATTAAGGCTAAATTGCATTTTTGGTTCCTTAACTATTTAGGTAGTATCACTTTGATCTCTTAATTAAAATTTAATTTATTTTAGTCCTTTAACTTCTCTCTGTTACACATTTTGGTCATTTCCGTTAGTTTTAATTCAAAAACGTTAGGTTTTATTCATTTTCTTTTAAATTTTTTTTGGGATTCTTGTTGTTGAAGGTTGATGGTTATGATATGAAGATGAAAAAAAGAGAAGAAGATGAAGAAAACCTAACGTTTTTGCATTAAAACTAATGGAAAGGACCAAAATGTATAACAGAGAGAAGTTAAAAGACCAAAATAAATCGAATTTTAATTAAGTGAGCAAAGTGATACTACATAAATAGTTAAGAGACCAAAAATGCAATTTAGCCTATAATTAATTTGAATAATTACAAATTCTAAATTGGTATTGGGTGTTGTTTGAGATCCGGAGACCCCCAAGTTGAGATAAAATAATGTGGCTAATGATTAAGATAAGTTTAATTTTTCAATGCCTTGTTTGGCAATCAGTGAATTATACCTTATATTATAAGCCAAGGTTATGTAAAGTTCGAACAAGCTGATCCTGTAGTTTAATTAAAAACAAGGATGGTCGTCCTTTCACAATTGGCTCTTAAACCAGACAGAACAAACTGTCTCTTACCAACTCTGCAAACAAAATACATATTGTTATTTAAAAAGGATTGAAAAGTGTGACAAATTTAACTGCACATGGAAGTTGATATAGCAGGTAATCCAATATAATTAGCACTTTTTTATAAATTGGGGGACAATAAAAGGAGTGGGGAAGGTAAGGTTACGAGGGATTTATTTGCTAGTTGCTACTATTCAATTTAAAGAGTAGGATTTACTATTATTCAATTTAAAAGTTAGGTTTAATTATCCTAACACACATAATACCTTGGTAGACAAAGAACAAAAGAGTAGCAAGTTTAACTCAAATGATAAAAATGTTAAAATTATTAGGTTAGACGATGTGATCGAGACTTAAACTCTAATTCTTCCATTTATTTATGTCAGTTTTAATGATTATTGTCATTTCATCAGTATAAAAAAAAAGAAAAAAAAGACGAATTAAGTTTAATAGAAGAGGATAAACACTAGTGGAAAAAAGCTAAAAAAAGTGCATTTTAATGTCCTTTCGTGTCATTAACACATCTATCACTTATATAATTTGTAGGGTGTTTGCATGGAGTAATTGGAATTTTTAGGGAAATTTAAATTTTTTGGATATTCAAATTCTTCAATTGATTTCTCTTTAATTTTTTAAATTATTTTGTTTGGATAGAACATTTGGCGTCTATGAATAATTTAAAAAACATGGGTCAAATTTGAAATTTCAAAAAGATAAGGGACCAATATGCAAGAAAACATAGGAAGCAAATTGTAAATTTTAAATTTATTGAGACCAAGTTGAATTTTTTTAAAAAATTAATAACCACCAATTTGCTATTTCTTTTTTAAATTTACAAAGATCGGTTTTCAAAATTCATACCTGCATTACCAGTTAAGTAAGCCAATCGATTATAGTAAGTCTAACATGAAAAGTATATGAACAATAATAGTCAAACTAATCATGAACACAACAAAATCCAATAACATCAAACAACAATACACCACATTAATTTAGCAAAGTACACTTAGGAAAACATAGTAAATACCTAGCACATTCGGTTTGCTAAGAAAAGATCGGCTCTGAACCCAAAACTTAATTCTTTACTCTTGTTTAGAAAATAGTTCATGTTATTCCCTTGTTAATGTGGAGAAAATTCATACCAGAAGGAAAAGTTGTAAGGGGCCAATCCTACTTATGTAAAGAAGACTCATACTTATGTCAAGATGTTTAAAAGTAAGTCATAAGAGCAATAAAGTCCTGGCAAGTTAGACCAATGGAAAAAGCCAATTATAATTTTTTTTATAGAAAAAGAAGCCAATTATCGTCTAAGTAAGTGATGATGCCTCATTATATGATGTTTTTAGCTATGTCATGGAGATTGTTTCTATGCATTTGAAGATAATATAGAGGTTTTTGATCGAATAGTTGATCAAATTAATAGAACATTTTGTAATAATTAGTTTTTTTTTTAGTTGTTGAAGGAATTGTAATAATTGGTTATAATTAGTTTAATGTAATTATGAAGACATAAGGTAAATATCTTGCGGAATTTGACAATGCTTTTTATGTTAAATGAGTAAAGTTGTTGTTTTAAGAATTGCGTATATATACAATGACTCAAACTTTGCCCACACAGTTGCTGCGATTGTCTCATTCACAACATCTCTTTAAGCTTAACTCAAAACATGAAGAATGTAGCCTTATATAATGTTCAGATTGCAAGAAAATTTTACCCTGATTTTCTACCATCGTGCCACGATTTCACGTTAGTACACAGTACAATACTAATGTTATTCTCAAAATTGTGCCATGATTTTCCTCCTTCATGCCATAATTTTTGTTGAGACAAACTCCAAGAACCGAACCAAATCGTGCCCCGATTTCTCCAAACCATGACACGATTTTTGCTGAACATTTAATAATCAGTTTTGAGACAACTCTCAACATTATGTAATAAATATTTATACCAATTTTTAAACAGTGTGTAAAAGAAAAAATAATAACATCATTATCATTGAAAAAAATCATTGAGATTATAAACACGGTTAGTATACATTAGAAAAACTAAATATTCCTTAACATCTACAAATTAAAATTGTTCATGGCATGTCAATATACTTAAAAAAGTATTTTAGAATTTCATTCATTTATTACACTAAGAAAAATATCTCTCTCTCTCCCCCTCTCTCTCACTCTCAAATATATTGTAAATTTCATCTCAAATGCATTTACATATTTGATTATGTTAAAGTCATGAAAGAAACACTTCTAATAGTATAACTTTTCATTTAGTGGGAGCAAAATATCAAATACTTAACCGATGATATAATATAATCAATAGTGAGGACAGATGCCCCCAATCCACAAAGAGTATCTATTCTTTTTCAAATGACATTTAAAAATAAATGAAATAGATATTAATTTTTCATATTTTAAGATAAATTAAATAAAGTATTTTAAGATAAGTTATATTAATTTTTCATATTTAGAGAAATTTTATTTTTCTAGGAGAGAGTGTTTCATTTTGGAACGGGAAGTATAGTATAATATGCACTTGAGTGTATGAGAATGCATTGGATACTCTGAATGTTGGCACAACATAGCTTACGGTCCGTCTACAGAGTCATCTACGGTGGATTTGTCTTCATCTGAATTGGACATTAGATGCTGCCACGTAGGAATACAATATTTGAAAAAAATATCATAGAATGTGGACCCTGTCTCTTTCAAAGGTGGTCCATGCAGCTGTAAAAGTTGGACTCACATTATGAAAGAAGATTCCAAAATGCAAACACAATACAATCATCAATAGTGATCGAAGCTATGCATCATACGGTCCAAAAATACCCGTGAAACGCAGAAATGACTTCATTATTTGCTACCTATAACACATTTACTGGTTTGGTGCTATTTTATGTTTCCATGTACTGATTTAATTTAAAGTTTGATTTCTACTTTCTAATTTAGAAAGTATGAACATGAACATCAACAAGTAATATAAGTATAACTAATGTTTGGATAGTTTGGTTTCTACTTTTACTTCATACGAGTCAATCATGGCTAACTAATTGAACCATAATTTAAAATTTTCATCGTTAATACGGTCGTATCAATCTCTTAATATATTTATTTATTGTCATATCAATTTATATAAATACTTATTTTATGTCGTATCAATTTTTACAAAAGAAAGAGTTAATATCAAAATTGAAAAATTATTTTAACGTTAAAAACTATTTTGACTAACTAAATGCATAATCAAAAAGTATTTTGCAATTTCGATACATTAAAAGATTTATATAACTACTTACGTAGTCAAAGATAAAAATAACTATTTACCCCGTAAATAATACGGAGGTTATATTCACTTTTGAATATAAACTTCTTTTATCCTTGAATCAATATGTCTTACCATTTATTTAAATCAGATATGATGAAACTTATTAATGCAATGTTAATCATCAATCAATTTATCTGTACAAAATAGAACTGGCCACTTTTTCAATATTTCATACTCCCTCCGTCCCATAATATTTGACCTAGTTAGAATTTTGTATTTTTGACTTAACTTACTTTGACCATATTTTTCTACTAATATACGAAGATAAATAATATCATATAAGATGTCATTAGATTCGTCTCAATGAGTATTTCCAAAATATCAAATTTTCATAATTTTTTCTGATATATTATTCAAGATATTTAAGCTCAAAGTCATGCATTGATATGCGTAATAGAGTCAACTAGGTCAAATATTATAGGACGGAGGGAGTAGTATTTTATTAAAAAAAAAAATGTGTTCCAATCAATTTTGTACTTAACGTACTCTTGAATCCAAAAGAGTGTGTGCGATTGCTTCCGTCATGAATTTACAAGTGGCTGGCTACATTGTTGGAGTTTGGTACTCCCTCCATCCCTTATTACTTGACCTAGTTTAATAATTTGTACTATTCATGTAACATGTTTTGACTCTATTTTTCTACTAATATATAAAAACAAAATATAACATATAAGATGTTGTTAGATTCGTCTCAATGAATATTTTCAAAATATCAAATTTTCGTAATTTTTTCTACTAGATTATTAAAGAGATTTGAGTTTAAAATTGTGCATTGGCATACGTGACATGATCAACTAGGTCAAGTAATAAGGGACGGAGGGAGTACTATAAAGGCAGATCAACGTGGCCTGGAGGTTACGACAGAAAGGATTAAAAAACCAAGACAGAAAAGAACGGAGGAGACTTCAGTAACTTTATGTTAGGTGACTTTGGTGACTTTAATGTAATTGAGATGAAAGAGAGTGATGATTGAATGATTAAAATAATATATTTTGATGAGAGAGAATTATTGGTTAGGAGAGAGATAGAGACAAAGGCATCAAAGACACCGAAGCCAAAGTCACCGAAGTGCTATCCGAAAAGAACAAAAGTGAATAGTTGTGTACTTCACTTTGTTTGAACTTTGAAGGATTGAGATTTTCTTCGTCTTCAAACAATGAGAAAAGAAGCAAAAAATAAATAAAGACATTATAGATTATGTGGTGATGATGAAAAGCAGACCAAGAGACCTTGTATAGATGTTTATTTATATTTTTAAAAACTTTTAATTTGACTGTAGAAATGATAAAATTCAATGTTTATAATGATTTATTTAGAGAGTGAGTGGTGAAAATAATTTTGAAAGAATGGTTATTTGAACATGAAAAGTTCAAATAAATAATATGCTTAGAAGAGAAGAAAAATAAATAATTGAGTCAGTTTAGTTGAAGGATGTAGTAGACTTTTACAATATGTTGATGAATTGTTTAATAAGTCATATTTTTATCAAGGTTAAGAGGTCAAATGATCTCAGCGGCGAAATTAAATATTTAAATCGAGTTAGAGTTCGTTAAGAAATCAAATGATCTCAGTGGCAAGATTGAATACTCAAATTGAGTCAGAGTTGAGTTTCACATTCATGTAAACCAAGAGACCGGCAAATAATATGCTTAGAAGAGAAGAAAAATAAATAATTGAGTTATTCTAGTGGAAGGACGTAGTAGACTTTTCGCAATATGTTGATGAATTGTTTAATAAGTCACATTTTTATCAAAGTTAAGAGGTCAAATGATCTCAGCGGCGAAATTAAATATCCAAATCGAATCAAAGTTCATTAAGAAATCAAATGATCTCAGTGGCAAGATTGAATACTCAAATCGAGTCAGAGTTGGGTTTCACATTCATGTGAACCAAGAGACTAGCTTAAATTGAAAGGCTTATCAACTAGCCATTATGCTCGATATTGTGATTAGTCTTCTTTTTTGGAACTTCATGTGGTTTTTAATATATATTAATGTCCTTGGTAAATAAATGCTTTTAATCCATTTAACTTTTGTTGATCATAGCTAGAAGCAGACCGACGTCAGGTGCAAGGCTTTACGGTCCTTTAGAACAACCCTTTGGTCTCGACCCTTGACTTTCGTATTTTTTAACATTACAATGTAATCTTTGAACTTTGTCAATGATCGAACTTAAAGATATGAACTAAGTTCCATTTGATGAGTAATTGAGAACAAGGGAGAGGGATATTGAAAGGATGACATAATAAAAGACAAAGTCATTGCTAGCAATAACGATTTTTCGCAATATATCACGATTTGTTGGTTCATATAATGTTCACATTTAGTGTCGAACAATGTTTCAAATATGTTCATATCAAATGGAGGTAACTTATAGGAATAAAAACTTAAAATGTATCCCACTCATATTCATGTGCAACAATTTTATTGTCCAAATAAACAGACTGAGTGAAGATGAGAAAGTTAAAAGGACAATCGACATTTTTGTTTTTGAAGTCACCTATTTAGTATAAAGACTTATAGTTAAGCCTCCCCATTGAGGATGAACTATTTAGAAAATTCATTTTTGATAATGCATGGAGAATGTTCTAACACACCATACAAGTTCATTCAAAATGTTTAGTTGTGTCATCATCATGTCATAATTTTTCAGTGACCGTATCTAAGCTATTGCTACATAGGGACTTTTTTATAGACAAATAATAACTTAATATTATATTTCAAATTCAACAGACTTTCATTTAAAAAAATAGACAATATTAGTAAATAAGTAAATAATTGACCTAAAGAATGTACAAATTAAACATATACATATCGTGTAAAGTTTATTGTTTGCTGGTTTACATTTTTCTCACAACAATACTCCAATTATTAATAAAAAGTACAAAAAACGGGTGCAAAATGGATCTTTCTAGAGTGACCCAAAATATTTAAGATCTACTACTATATTATTATTTTTCAAAAGTGGACCTACCAATAATATAACAAATATTCTGTAAAAAAATGAGCATAAGTTTTGTACATGTGAAAAATGAGTGAATTGAGTGGGGCAGGTAAGGACATCTTAAGACAGCAAGAGAAACACAACTCATCATCATTATACACGTCCCAAAGCCATGATTAGCTTCGGGAAATAAGAAGGAAAATAATAACGAGTGTCCTAAGTGTTGAGACGGTAAAATAATCATTAAACCGAGCAATAAAAAGCCTCTATATCCAAGAATTCAATCAACAAATTGCAGCAACTAAAATTTTGAAAATATTTCAAAAGAAACATAAATTCTTGGATAGTACCCAAAAAATAGTTTCAGTGAAGCACAACATGGTGAATATCAACAAAACTAATGGCAAAAACTTGCCACCTATTAACCAAGATTAAGGGGAGTTGGAGTTGTACACAAATAATTCCTCAAATCTGCAGAACATCCAAATTGTGCATCTAACACAGTAATGCTTTGCCCAAAGCCTATATCCTCCAAAAAATTACATGGCAAAAAGTATGCATTTCCACCCCCATTGCTATTCAAGGGTAAATTTCCTATATACGCCGAGAGAACTCAAACAATAGACTCAGATTTGTTCTGCAGAAGAACCTTTTTATTCATCATGATCAATCTGGTACCACTAAATTTCCTATTTATGGCAAAGTAGCTCTCACTTCTTTCCTGTCAGCACCAAATGCCTGCAATTAAGAAGATTGATGCACCAACAGTAAGAGTCGAGTAAAAGCATACTAACTACTACCACCAAGTAATCTTAAAAACCAATGAACTTGTCATTGAGTTGTATCATAACACGGAATCAAACTATTCAACTATATTCATTATCCTATACATTTCTAAGCCAATAGAATCTCAAACATACAAAACAATAGTATCCTCAACTTTAAAGCAAGAGATTATCAAATCTGGCATACAAAACTTAATTTTTTTTACTTCAAATTTAAATCAACGGATAATGAATAGGGATGAAATCAATACCTCAACCCCATATCCTTTAACATATACATTGGTAAATAGATCAGATGGCTTTGGCACTGGACTCTCCTGGAAATCATAATAGAAAACAAAGAACTCTTAAGATTGTAAACTATATGCAGTGAATAAATATGTGTATATATAAGCTATGTAGTACAGAAGTAGGAGCTAAGAGAATAAACAGCATAGCCATGTGTCTTACCTTTGCTTTAGCAATGGCTTCATCAACTTCTTTTCTGACTTCTTTTTCAGTGTCCTAAAAGAAGAAAAGAAAATCAAAATCTTTAGCATCACATCGAATCAAATGTTTTATACATGCATGCATACATATATGTATGTATCCAAGACATTGGCAAGATAAGATGGAAAATAGGAACTATTCAAACTTCATTTGAAGAGAACTAAAATCTCAATAGGCAAATTGTAGAATAAAAATGATTGAAAATTAAATCATGAAATATTGTCTTCTATATTTTCAAGATAGTCCATTTCATCGTACAAACTATGAAAATAGCCATGGACAATGCAAGGGAAATGATAACAGTGACTGGAGCAGAGCTCCCCACAGAAATGGAAATATGAAGCTAAAACTATTATACTCTATTCTCCTGAGGAAGAATCTGTTTCTTCTCTCAAACACATGTAGGTGTATCATCTTTAGGCAGTCGGAAACTCAATTGGATTGCCCTATGTATCAGACCAAGAAGTAAATTTTCAACGAACAAATTTCTCTAACGAATCATCAATGCCCTCCTCCTATGCCCCCTTTATAACTACATCACCTCATTTCTCACTCTCAACCCCCTTCCCCCAAAGTGCCACCTGTCCATTCTATTATGATTTCCCCCTCTCCCATCTAACAGTTTCTCTTTATCCTCACTAAGCCAGCCAATAAACTAAACTAAAACAGGTTCATAGCTCCAAGTTCCATTGAGACCACAATACACAGAGTAACATAATTCAAAATTGATGGACAAGTTCACAAATCACAAGATATATTTACAACTCGGCACACAAGTTCAAAATCAACGTACAAATGATAAATTGAGAGGTTCAAAATTACTAGAGTGAGTGAAGGAGGGTGGGATTGGGTTCCCCCATTGGAGCTGGATTCAGCTCGGTGGAGGAGCTAGGTTTCAACTCATCAGAGTTAATTTCGTTCACCTTGTAGACCTGTTGGGTTCATTGCAAATATGCAACAATGGGCTTGTTCATGTTTTTCAATCGTGAGGTTGAGACTCTATATAACATGATACACCTCCTTTAAAGGTGAATGTGTGTTGGGACTTGAGACGTTAGATATATTTATTCAGTTGAGCGCAAAAACTGTGACATTAATGTTTTAGGCACTGCCCTGTATTTCTAAACTAACAAATCTGAATCACCTCTCCCTTCTACACTTACTCCTATTTAAGATATGCCACACCTGTTCTTCAAAGAACTTTAAGTAACAAAGTATTGATATTCAACTGTAACTAACTGTTAATATTTGGGAATATCTAAGCCGAAGTACGTTCTATTTACGGAGTATCTTCAGGAAAAAATGCAAGATTAGATTCAGTCACAGTTATCAAGATACAAATCATAGTATGACATGCATAACCAGTTCTGAAATTAGCACATTTAAATATTTCACAATTAAAGGATCAAG
>Ga0209282_1002396_pt1 | contig 10809 bp, 4 predicted proteins | sample Mtrugardesep15_FD_187529 | JGI IMG/M metagenome (GOLD analysis project Ga0209282, IMG submission 187529) | Root nodule microbial communities of legume samples collected from California, USA - M. trunc garden sep15 (SPAdes) (version 2) | ecosystem: Host-associated > Plants > Roots > Nodule...
CTTTTCCTTATACCCAAGGTTGGTTAATTGTGATGAACAACTTTTAGTGGTTGATTCAACGTGTGAGGAAATAAGGAATGTATACAAGATAGATTTCTCAACCATGAATTATGTCAAACTAAAAACTTTGGGTGACATTGCATTATTTTATGTTTCAAATGGTTTCGAGAGAAACTGTTATGCATTGAGCAACCCAAACTTGTGGGGATATGAGAGAAACTCTGTGTATGTCATCGGTATTTTATCTGCGGTATGCAGTGTGTATTCAGGAGATGATAAAAAATTGCAAAAATGCATCACGCTTCCTGCTCTTCATGGAACAAGTTCCCACATGTACGATTGGTGTTTTAGGCATCAACAATATGAAGTAGATTATTCTCTAGTTGAGTAACTTGCTTATTGTAAACCGTTATTTTTCCTAAAACAAAAAAATTGCTATTGTACACCGTTTAACTTGTGGGTCTCTGTCTTCTGACCAATATCCTTTTTGCTATCCAATAATTTGACTAGAGTAGAAAAAGCTTGCAATGGTTTGTAGTTTACATATTAGACAAGTATTGAAATAAAAGAATACATTGGTTAATATTGAGAATAATTTAGATATGTATCAAAATTGAATGTGTTGGTTATTAAAAGGTTGTTTACTTTTGGTGTTTTATGTTTTCACTTTTACTGATAAAATAAATATTAGAAATGTGCTTTGAAAATCATTATGTTACTTTTTACTCAATTCATTTCGACTATGATTTGATCACAAAATATATTTAAGAATCATATTACCGTTTTTAGAATCACTCTAAACAACTTTATCTATAATCTTATAAAAAGTAAGATCATACTGCTATTTTGCCCTAATTCAATCCTTTGAAAACTCAACCATTTTGTACTGATAACCCTCAGGCGCCAAAACCCTAAATTTTGAGTTCTGGTTTAAAATTTACCTTTGTACCCTTATGTTTGCAACCTCTCACGTACCATACATTGGCTGCCATGCTGGAAGTTTGAAATTGCAACCCTGGTGCAACACGTTAATCTAGGTCAGTTGTCATGATGATAAATCCATGTGCATCACTTTGTTCTATATAACAATGCAGAGGAAAGAGGATTGGAATACACCATTTCATTTCTTCTTCTCAATATTCGAAATTGTAAGTGTAGTTGCTTTAAGGGGTGGTAATGGCGCGATTAGAGAATTTCAGCATGTTTTCAAAGGACCGTTCTTCTGCTAATTCTTTGGTATCAGTTAAAGGTATGAATGTAAACATCTTATACTCATAATCTTTGGTATCAGTTTTCAAAGGACCTCTCTTTTTCATCTGATTCTTTGATCGATCTAAACATCTCAATTCCTCTACTTCCTTTCATTGTATCACGATATCCATAGCTCGAATTTCATTTTTGGATTTCGTTTTTAGGGGTTTTAAGGGGATAATCATGACTTTTTTAGTCTGACTTTATATACACGCTGATCTTATTTGTAAATTTTGGGGTTAAAGGTCTTGATTTTGTGTCAATGTTATTTATAATCTAAAATTTGTGTAGAGGCGATTCTCATTCTTATTTTAAATCAAGATGGCAGAGGGTAATAGGTCATATTATGCCTGATATTTAAAATTTGGAATTGTTTCTTCTCCAATTTTTGAATCTGACAATGATGAAATTCATTTGCAGGAAAAATAGAGGAGTTAAGGTTTTTTTTTTGTTTTAATTACAGACTGGTTGTGTAAGTATTAATTTTCCTGTTTCTTTCTGGCTGTATTGATACATTGAGTTGGATTTAGACAGGATGGTTGATAATGATTGTTTTATGATTATTGGTACCATGTATTTTTTAATGAATGATCAAAGTCTCTCACAATTGAATGTTTGCATTAGCAGTGAGTTTATCAATTCTGCGTGAAAAACCATGTTAACTGCAGAAGCTTGGTTCTGGATCTTCTGTAGATCACGAGGAAACCACCCACAAACACACGTTTGGTGACTGAAATACGCTACCAAACAGGTACGTCCTCTATTTCTGTATCAATTTTTTTGCTAGATTTGAGTTTGTTTTTTTGTGATGTCCGACGATCTTCCGCCATTCAGCATAGTTTCGCACATTTTACAGGAACAATTTTTGAATACTGGCTGGGAATCAAGGGAATCGTTTGTAATAGTACACAACAAGGTTGTGAATGGATGTTTTATTAGTCGAAGCATGTGAGGCGAGGTCCAACCATTATCATTTTTCCTTCTTCAACATCTCCAATTTAGGTTTTTAGCTTTGAAATGTTTAGTTTGTTTCATTGCAAGGGTATTTCACTTGCTTTTTATTTGATATTTTTACCCTTATTTTCTTGACAACTCATATGTTCTACAACTTCTTCGCTGCCAAGGTAAGTTTTTTCCTTTCAATTCCTTTACTGGCGAGTTGCTTGCGGTAATTGTTCAGGCATACCGGTGATTGTAATGAGTTTGGTTTATTGCTTTTGCAGCTGAAGGATCTTCAAACCGAAGGTTGAAATCAGAGTGAGAGCTTTGTCACAACTATTATTTTTGTTTAATTTAAATTTTGTTTTTCGCGATCGAATGTGCTTTCTGAATTTAATGGCACTGTTACTTTTGTCCTTCGTCCGGAAACACTGAATTTGCTACTGACTCTGATATTGAGTAATGCAAATTGAGTTTATTTTGTTCGTTGGCATTTTAAATGTTACAACTATTATTTTTGTGTGATTATTTTGGTTCTTTAATCTAATTCATTTGTTGTAGTTTATGTATGGTTGATAGTGTGACATATTATTTATATGATTTTTAGTCTTAGTGTTAAATGAATTCCTGAAAGTTTCATTCCTTTTCTACCATGTAAGAAATTTCAGACTTTTAATGAGATAATTTTAATTTTACGAAGCAATGGCAAAGAATATTTTTGAATTATTAACCACCAAGGTGAGTTAAACTGAACTATAACTTGGAGTGAAGCATGATTGTTTTTAAATTGATGTTTTTTTTTTTATTTTTTTTTTTACTTTTTTTTTGTAGTTATTGCATTTCTTTACTATTTAGGAAGTTAAAGTAGTTTATGTTCATGTCATACTTGAACATTTAATTAGACTTTGACAAAGATTTATTTTGACATTAAGGCGCCTAAGAAAGAATTGTGAAATTGATTTGTTGAAATTTGATTTATGATATGTCAAAGCTTATAGCAGGGCCAATGTGTGCTTTCAGCCTTAAAATTTTGATTAAACTACCTTTGTATGTTGTGTTAGTTTTGACTTTTAAAGAATGTAATTGTGGACTTAAGTTTCATTCATTTAATCTTTGTGTCGTTGGCTTCTACAGGTTTCATTCATTTAGGGTTTAGTTTTTAGACAAGTTAAGGATTTTCCAGCTGGCTTCATGATGTAGTAATAGCAGATAATGATTATAAAATTTTGCTGCAACATCGTCAAAGGGCTTCACAATGTGGAACTGTTTATGACATGGCTGTGGATCAGACATGTGAGACTGTTGTTACAGTTGGGCAGGTAATGTATATGTTTTGTACAAGTGATACTCATTTCAAAGTTCATGGGTGGGTTGCGCCGTCGTAGAATACTTCCCAAAGTAAATTGTAAAACATGTCCCATTAGTTGAATACTCAAAATTGATAAGATCAATGCTTATAATTTGCAGAATCAGCGCTCAGAGTCGCTAATTACAGTTTCATACTTATAGGATAAGAAGATAAAGGCATTTGACATGGAAACTCGGAGACTAATAAGGTCCTACAATCATGATAGTTTTTTTGGACAACCTTTAAAGGTGAGCTTCATTGTTTGAAAAGATTGTAGATATTCTTTATCAGGAGCTAATAATGTTAACAGGTTATAATGGATCCTAGCTGCACATATGTGGTTTGCTCATTCTTTAACAAGTCGATCTGCATTTATGACTTTATGACCGGAGAGATGGTTGCCAAGGCCACATGACATGCTGAAATTGTTACTGATGTCATCTTCTCGCCTGATTGCAAGCATTTAGTTTCAGTGAGTTACTTTCATGTTTAATGTGACACACACTGTTATATCACATTGCTATAATATCATTTTGCCTTTTATTTAATTTGGTCCATATTTTTTTTAAATCAAAACATCCAATGGTTATTGTTCTTTGTGCACCAATGGACCATTTTTCAAGTGGTCCTTGCCATGCATTTCCTTCACTATGCTTCCTTCCAAACCTTCTATATGATTTTTCACAATTTGGATTAATTCCAAGAGATGTAAATTCCACCATTTTTTTGTAGTTATATTCTTGATGGCATTCACCTTTTATTGTAATCTTTATCTCTCATTACTTGATGGCATTCACCTTTTATTGTAATCTTTCTCTTCGCATTAGTTTAGATAGTCTGCAAGGATAATTTTTTATTAAAGGTACAATTTTTGTAGTTAGTATCACTTTTAGCTAATTGGTTTAGCTAATTTCTATAGTTGTGCTTCTAATATTTTTTCTCATCTGCAATTCTGATTTCATTTTCCATTCTAACAGCAGCAATTTATGGTATTGATGAGTACAACATGTCTATGAACAAAGCTGTGTTGAAGATGCGAACTTATCTGTTTGAATTTGATCCTTCCAATGTAAGTCCACACTATTGTATTGCTATTTTTGTATGTATGCTTTTTTTGCATAATAATCTGCGTTTTTTTATTTTTTTTTATTTTTATAAATTCATTATTAGCCTAGAGGGAGGTTGCCTAGCCTTTTTTATAAATTTCAAGATAGCGCCACTTTCATTGATAGCACACGTTTTGAGCCTTTCAAATTGTACAACATGGCTGCTGCTTATAAATGTTATGACAGTACTCTTGAACAAGTAAAAAGTGTCTCTAATAATTATTAGTTGAAGGTTTTAATAGTTTATGTGCGAGGAATGGATTTCCCTTGAGCCATGCAAAAAACAGAGGAGCACTTTCATTGGGAGCATGGTTTTGATCCTTTCAATTTGTATAAAATCTAATCATTATCAAGGTTTCAAAGATTGTCTCCTAGAGCCACCCATGTAATTAATGTCATGTCTCTATTGTAGGTGTCGGACATGTTTGCCATACGAAACGTTCTACTTTGATAGTTCTCTTTTTTATTACAACTTCAAGAGGGCTCTCATGGCTTGATAGCTGTCTTTTCGATTACGTCTTCAAGAGGGCTCTCATGGTTAAGTTCACAAATTTTAAACTGAAATGATCGTCATTTATTCTTAACATTCTTTTGCCAAAAACACTATTATATGATAATGAACTATAACTCTTAAATGTTCATATTTTCAGGTTTTGCCATCTAAATTTGGCGACTCTCTAAAGCAGAATTTCTATGAGATTTTATCATGTTGCAATGATATTGGATACTACAAAGACTTTCAAGTCCTTTTTCAGAGCGATGATAAATATACTACTCTTATAGGGATTAATTGGGATCATTTTTGTCAGTCTAATCACTTTCAACCTGGAATCATTCACTTCAAGCTTGGCAAAATAAGCTTCAAGTTTAGCAAAATAACCCTCACGCTGTGTGCTATGTATATCAGCTCTCAACATCTGAATCTACCTCTAATCATTTTAATAACATGTACTTCTGTTGTTGGTTTCCTGTTATTAGAGTTATCTTTTCTATAATAATCATATTCACTATATTAGCAAGACAATTCCAATGAGAAAATGTTGCATTTGAAATGTCTATCCAAATTAAACATGTCTGTATACATTTTTGTAATCAAATTTAGACTAAACCTGTTACATTTCTATTTCAACCCAAGTATTGTATAACATATATGGTGATAACATATGTCTGTACATACTACAAAGAAGCTTCTGAGAATGTCCGTTATTACTACTCATGTGATATTGCAATGAAGTTTCAGTTACATTATATTTGACATGCTTTTAATTTATTGTGTTCATATATTATGCTCATTATTGACCCGTGCGATAGCATGGGACAACGATCTAGTTTGGTTGAAAACATATAAACATGGATATGTATTGTTGCGCTAAAAACACGCTTAGAGCAAGTGTACCCTATCACAAAAGTAGTATAAAAGATTATCGTATCCACATGGATTAATTAACAAACACTAAATTAATTAAGATTATTTATTATTCAAACGAACAAGCATTAGAATGATTTCGATAACAAAGTAAAAGTAATGACAAAAAAGGATAAAAACACGGAGTGTAAATCAAATTGTTTTTTAATATTTTATTGTTTCTATTCAGTATATGTCTTGACGCTAGTTGATAGAGACAAGATATTATAGACTATTTAAACTGATTTTTATATATTTTAAAGATTAATTGACAAATTTCACATATTTTAGAGACTATTTATCATGTGAAACTATTTATTATACTTATATAGTTTATGGACTACGTTAGAAAGATGATGATAGTTTAAGAATGGTTTATTCATTTACATTGTTTAAAAGCTAGGAGTGTGATAATTATAGGACTAAATTGATGATTTATTTTTTGGTTTTTATATAATTTTATTTTAAAATTTGTCTATAAACTATATAAAGAGCAATGATATTTGAACAACTATTTGCTAACAATTTTTATGACAATCTCTCATTTCTCTCTTCTTATTGGTTAAAAACAATAGAGAGAGAAAAAAGAAGAGAGAAGAAAAGAAGATGATGTGAGTATGAGAGAGAAAATTGTTTAAAAATTGTTACAAAATGGATATACATGTATCATTTCTCCTATATAAATATGATGAGTGATGCTAAAATATATAAAATTTATCGGTTAAGTACTCAAAGTGTATAACTTTTTTATCAATTTAGTCCATATCATCGTAATATCAAGAACAAGTCCTTAAAACGTATAAAAATTTATCAATTTAGTCCATGTCATCACACATTATCAATAACAATATTGGCGAATTTTATATACTTTAAACACCGATTATTGTATGTATATACTTTATGAACTAACTTAAAGAGGGACTGGTAATTTAAGAACTAGTACTTTAAAGACCGATTTATTCATTTTTAGTTCATTTACGTGCAAAACTCAACTGAGGCATTGCTTAAACAAAGTCTTAATGCATTTGTTAGCATTTTTTAAATAATAATGAATAATGTAGGAGGTTGTTGCATCACAATTTATTTATTTTTATGAAGCTTTGTTTTTACAATTACATCACTATTATAACAATCATAAGAGCATCGTATTTCTCTAATAGCAAGCTAAGAAGGTCCCCTAAAAAAAAAATGTAACCTGGATTAATGATGCGCATGCGAGAAAGTTGAAGGAAATGTGTCTACTTATCCAACCTTGCCACTTTTCAAAGGTTAGACTATACATGTGTGTCCATTTATCCACTTATCAAAATTGACATACTGTTGACAGTAACACACATATACCGTAAACTACTAAATTGTACTTTTAACATGTACATGAAAACTAAGTATTGAAAATGGATTTAGAAGAGTATTACTTACAACTTACAAGCAAAGACAAGATTCATATAGCATGGTAAACCTGACCACATCTTCAAGTGGTAATGTTACAGCAAAAAAGTTTCATGAAGCAAGAACATTAAGTACCACATCATCACAGGTGGTTTACTTCTCAGAGTAAACCTTGGATAGACTTGTGAAAAAGCTTCCAAGTGTCTTGTTTACAGCCTTATCAATCGTCCCTTCAAACTCAGGAGTGAGTGTGTTAACAACAGAACTTGCGACCTCCTTGGCAATAGCTGATTGATTGATCTTAATTTCCTCTTGGATCACCTTTCTGACTGCAGCAATGTCCAACCCATTCTTCTCAGAATTTTCATTTTCCTTCTCTACCTTTTCCTCATTCCTCTTATTCTCCTCTTGGATCACCTTTCTGACTGCAGCAATGTCCAACCCATTCTTCTCAGAATTTTCATTTTCCTTCTCCACCTTTTCCTCATTCCTCTTATTCTCCTCTTGGACCACCCTTTTGATTATCTTAGTAATTGCAGCCATGTCAAGCTCAGCATTCTCAGGATTTTTAGTTTCCTTCACCACCTCTTTCTTATGTTCCTCAGCCTTTTCCTTTTGCTTGCCGACCTTTTCCTTCTTAATAGGAATTTTCCCCTTATCTATGTTATACTTATGTCTGTTTCGGAAAGAACTGTCAGTCCGACCTTTAAGTAAAGTTGAATAATCAGAATCCAACCTAATAGCTTTCCACATTTCAGCACCAATTTTGAACCCACGTTTGCTATATTTGTCAATTGCGTATTCTAAGCCATCACTTTGTTCATCCGAATAAAGTGATCCAGCCTTTGAGCCTCCTGTGGTGTCTGCATCTGCGCTCTTGCTCTCCTGCAATGCATCGGTGTCTGAGTCTGCGTCCTTGCTCTCTTGTGATGAACCAACATCATCATTACGGCCTCTTTTGTTTGGCTCATAGTCCGAGTCGTCCTCGCCCGCCTCTAGAGACCTCTTCTTATTAGATGCATTGAGCATATGAACGTTTACAGAGACATCAGTGATCTCAAGGGGATGATCACCGGCTGCATTTGTGATCTCAGAGTTAACATTTGGGGCCTCAAGGGGCTGATCAATGGCTGCATTTGGGATGATCTCAGGGTTAACATTTGGGGCCTCCAGTGGATGATCAATGGCTGCATTTGGGATGATCTCAGGGTTAACATTTGGGGCCTCAAGGAGCTGATCCCCATGTTGTTCTTGTAGATATTTTTTCAAAGCAGATTTTTTGTGCATCTGAAATTATACAAATCAAATTAAATAAAACAACACATAGATGTTCAATTGCTCAAAAAAAAACATAGATGTTCAATTAAATAAAATACATATAACCATTTCATAAGCCTATACTGTCATCCGTGTCTAGTGACACAAACAAGTCATCACAAACATTTCAAATAATAAATCTATTAGAAAACAAAATGCAGCAAAATGTAGTATATTATACTCTCATGCTAGTTGTGCTTTTTATCCCTTTCTTGAAAAAATAATTTTGGGTTGAATATAAACACACTGAAATAACATGAGCATGTCATCATTATAAACATAACATAAGGTATCTCATGTACCAAACAGTATATAGTTATGCCATAATGCGCTATCTAGTTCCATGAATCAAATGCGATAAAAAAATTTACCTTAAATTGAAGAAGATTTCCCTTTGAGTGAGTTAAACAAACTGAAAATCAATAAGGAATAAAAATCAATACAAAAATACATATATTTATAGATTCATTCATGAATGTGTATATTGTCAATTGAACGCGATAATCAATGTTCTATATGAAAAAATCGGACCAAAGCATGTTGGAACGGGATCGCCAAGTAATAATACTACAAAAGCAAGACTTGCGATTATCAGATTCATAGATTCACACATGTGTATATTTCCAAAGCAGAGAAAAGTAAAACCCTAATTAATCAATTCAAGAACGATATAATGATTTGTGTTAACAAGTCTATGTTATTATTCAAAGATTAATTGGAAAAAAAACTCACCGGTAAAAAAGATAAGAGAGGACGTGAATGTGAGAGAAGCTCCAATTGATCGAGAGAGAGCTCCAACTTCAAGAACCATATAATGATTTTTGTTAACAAGTGTATGATATTATTCAAAGATTAATTGAAAGAAAAAAAAAACTCACCGATAACAGAAGATAAGAGAGGACGAAAATGTGAGAGAAACTTCGATCGAGTGAGAGAGAGAGCGCTCCAACTCCAAGCAGAAGCTTAGAGAGAGAGGGAATTTTAGAAAGGGAGTGACGGTTGGATGATACAAATGGAAGAAAAGTTGTGTTGTTGTGTTGTTCAGTGGGCGGGAAAATTGTATTTTGGTATGAACCGGCTTGAACCGGAGAGACTCGCTTAAAGCCGGCAGTTTCTGAGCCAACCTCGTTAATTTTATTTTTTTATGAATAACTATTTTATATATATAAAGAAAAAAAAATTGTCCCTAACATGGATCGAACTGAACTGTCGTACAGAGTGTATAACCACTAAAACATGTACTTAGTTGTGATTAATTTTACGTTGTTACTGATTATAAGCTTAAATAAGTAAAAGGTACATGTAAATTAGCGCGTTTATGGTTTTAGTTCTTGTATCTTCTTTTGTTGCGAAACAACCATTGTATCTTCTTAACTTTTTGGAATTGATCTTTAACGTCGACTTCCGTTAAAAAAAAAGTTGTGCTGGTTAACAGAGGTACACATGTCACTTGATGAGATGGCAACCGGTGTTAATAGAGAGACTAAAACCAAAAACACATATTTACATAGGGATGATAATTAAAAACGTAATCATCAAATTTTGAAATTCAAAACCCAATCTTTCCACCTTCTTCCTCTCTCTATTCTTTCTCTCTTCTTCATTCCTTTCCTACCCAACCTCTCATAGCTTGCACCCTAAAAGCAAAAACTCATTTCCTTCAACAATGTATACATTTTACAAGTTATTTGCCCCAAGTGTTGATCCTCTGATGGTGATCAAACTATTCTCTAGCTTGACCTGCCTTTTAATATCGTCTCTACTTTGTCCCCTCACACCTTCTCCCCCCTCTGTCTCACACGCATAGGCTGCGTGCACAAATACAATATATGTAAGGATTACATAAGCCATGTATACCATTGTCAATGATATAATCACATTAATTTGATTATTTTTCCTGGAAAGAAAACTAGTATTGATTCATGGTAGCAAAGAAATTGAAGAATTGATTAGATTAAATGATAGTAAGTGGAGAATGCTTCCGGTCTACAATGCCTTTAGGTGAATGTTACTATTCAAGATGCCCCTAGTGATAGAATAGTAGAATAACTTCT
>Ga0209282_1002397_pt1 | contig 10805 bp, 9 predicted proteins | sample Mtrugardesep15_FD_187529 | JGI IMG/M metagenome (GOLD analysis project Ga0209282, IMG submission 187529) | Root nodule microbial communities of legume samples collected from California, USA - M. trunc garden sep15 (SPAdes) (version 2) | ecosystem: Host-associated > Plants > Roots > Nodule...
CATATGTGTGGGTTTTTCTAACCCCTCCATTTGTAAATAAATAAAATGTCCAATTTTCGCACGCAATGAAAACATTAATCTAATTTTTCTAATTAATCATCTAATTAAGACCTCGCTTTATAAGAATTTAAGAAAAACTATTGATCCTTAATTAAAAAAAAAAAAAAAAAACTAATTTGATCCACCTTTTTCTTGATGGAAAGTGATAATTCGACCGGAAAACCTTTCTCAGATGTCGTAGGTATCTGGTTAGCACTCAAAACCATGTAATTAAGATCGGGCAGTTCAAATCTCAAAATAGATTTTAATTTTTAGTTCATATAAAAAATTCTGATGGTGAAATATAGATCTTTTGTTCTTGATCGGATGGCCTTGAAAAAAGTACAGTAGTTGTAAATTTTATTCTATTATTCAAGAAAGTTTAATTAAGGATGAAAATGAAAGAAAAACTGTTACACAAAATTCAATATTTTTTTATAAAATTATAGATAATTGAAAATTTTGATTATTTAATTAAAAAAAAATAAAAATAAACTGTATACATGGCAAAATTGAAAAGAAAGAAGTATACCTTTCCATTTGTCAAAAAAAAAAGTATACCTTTCCTTTATATAGAAGATATATAGATAAAAATATGTTATTTTTTTCAGTAAATACGAAGCTTGAATTGAAAAGACAATAAATTTTAGATTTATTTTTTTGGCTAATTTTAGATTGCTATTTTATTTTTGCTGAAAATATACAGAGATATAAACAAAGAATATCTATCATAGTTGGAGATTGTGTTGTGTTTTTAAGAAACTTAACCGAAACATGTGTACTTGCATAGCCGTCTCCCTTGGCTTTATATACTCCAAGAACATTACCGTGTGAGTGACTTGAGAGTGAAGCAAGAAACAAATAATAATATTCACCAAACATGGAACTTCTGAGTTCTTTGACGAAAGAAGAGATTTTAGAAGTTCTATCTCATGGCTTATGTCACCAGTGTGAAACCCTAGTGCATGATCGTATCAGAAGAACCCTTCACAAAAGTAAGTAACACTCTTTTCCTCTCTCTTTTCATTATGTTTGCATGTGTATAGATTCAATTTTCGGGTTTAGGGTTTAGGGCTTTTGAGTTTTTTACATTGCCAATGAACCACGACCATTAAATATTTAACCTTTTATCATAATCCCTCTGACAGTGACACGCTGGTAGTGTAAAACTTAGTGAATCAAGTTCAAAACTTCATATCTCTATGTCTGCGTTTTTTAGTAATAAATAGTGAATTACATGTAATTTTTTAATCATCTCAATATAGGAAAGCGCGGTGAGACTTCGTATCATGGTGAAGAATGGGAAGATATTGGAGATGAAATATACATGTCTATGAATGGTAACGGTTCAAATTCAGAATCTTTGAATGCAAGAGTTAAAAAAGAGTGGAAGAGTCCAATAAACTCTTTACTAAAACATGATTCTACTCTCGATGAGAATGTAGGAAAACACAGTGAGAATTTGTATCCCGGTGGAGACTTGAAAGATATTGGAGGAGACTTAAAAGATAACGGTGAGAATTTGTCTCTGAATGGCAACGCTTCAATTGCAAAATCTTTGAATAAAAGAATTAGAATAGTGTACAATCCAAGAAACTCTTTACAAAAACATGATTCTACTCTCACTGTGAAGGATAACAAACACAATTTTGATTCTTCAATTAAATATCTGAAAGAATGCAAGCAATCTGATACTGAATTGTTGTTAAATGATGGAATCGCGGATGTTTCTTCATCTAAAAATGAATTATCGGAAGAGCGAAGGGAGCATATCCGTTATTCTGAAGTTCAATGCAAAAAAGACTTTACCTTCGTTGAAAGAATCAACGGGAGAGACATAAATTTGCTGCAGGGTCTTGAACTTCACACCGGTGTTTTCAATGCTGCGGAGCAGAATGAAATTGTTGAGTGTATATACAGATTGCAAATGATAGGACAACAAGGAAGACTTAGAGGTATATACCAAGCTTCTTATTTTCTCTTTTTATTCTTCAATCCAATCACATTCCCTTTGATTTATTTGTCAACTTTAGCATATACTATTTTGTTTTTCATAATTTCATACTTGTAACCATGTTTGTTGCACCTTCTTAGTATACTGTTATTATCATGCTAAACTTAGAACTTTTACCAAAATTAGCACACTTTTTTAGGATACAAACTGTGATTTACAGGGGATAAAACCAAAAGTGCCCTATATTACATGGGGTAAAGCACTATTAACCTTTTTTTTTATAATGTGCATATGTGCCAAGACTGGGATTCAACGTAAACCCCGTGAATACCAAGATCAATTCATACTAAAAAATACGGTCCATTTTTTTTCTCCTTTTGTGACTTTGCCATAGTTTCAAATTGGTTAATTCTGAATATGAGTTCTTTTTTCATAACTTTAGATACACACTAGAACTTCTGGTATTGATACTTGGCATACCTAAAGTCTTTTTCCAACAACTAGTACTATTAGTGGAATGAATTTGTAATTCTTACATCTACTGGCCTTTATTGTTCACAGATAGAACATACTCAAAACCTAGAAAGGGGATGCGAGGTAAAGGACTTGAAACCCTACAATTTGGCTGCTACTACAATTATGCAGTGGTAAGTAATTAAGGTGCATTTAAGTTTTCATCTCTAGTGAGTAGTTATTATTTGATACTTATTACTTTTGTAAAATGTTGCAGGACAAATATGGCAACCCTCCTGGTATATGTAGAACTGAAGAGGTTGATCCTTTGCCGGACATGTTCAAGCAAATGATAAAGAGGATGGTTAGATGGAACATAGTTCCTCCAACGTGTGTTCCTGATAGTTGCATTGTCAACATATATGATGTAGGGGACTGCATTCCTCCTCACATTGACCATCATGACTTTGTCAGGCCGATTTATTGTGTCTCTTTCTTGAACGAAGCTAAAATATTATTTGGTTCAAATTTGAAAGCAATTCAACCCGGAGAGTTTTCGGGTCCTGCTTCTATTTCTTTGCCTGTAGGGTAAGCTTCTTCTTATCCATTTTCTTGTGACTTCTCACGAATCAAATTTTGATCATGACCTTTATTTTAATTCCCTATGTATTTGATCAAGCAGGTCAGTATTTGTTTTGAATGGTAATGGAGCAGATATTGCTAAACATTGTATTCCATCTGTGTCATCAACAAGGTACTTTAAAGACCATAATATCATATACACTTGAAAATATTTTGTTGTTTTAATGTATGGTTTTTATTTAATATTTGTCTTCTGTTGCAGTATTTCTATTACATTTAGAAAGATGGATGAGACAAAATTACCATACAAGTATTCACCTGATTCTGGTCTAATGGGAATCGAGTCACTTTCCGATTCCGGTCTAAATAAACCGGATAGGAATTCAGAAACACAAGTAAAGAAGGCTGAGAATGTTCAATCCAAACCTAATCCAGTTTTGAAGACTAGACATGAATCGATTCACATCAAAGACGAGTATCCTCTGACTTTTTATGGTAACTTCAGAAAATTGAAGTAACTTTAGAATATCGAAGGACAGCAAATTCGAATGCACAGAAAGACATTAAGTTTAACAGAATTGTACGAGATATTTACTATTTCATGTCACTTTGTTTTTTTCACAATCGTGCAATATTGCACAGGATCGTTACTACTGTAGTAAATACCGCACTATATATTTTTAGACATGACTTTTGTGGTATTATTTTTTTTAATGACAAATGTTAGTATTGTTAATTGTAAGCGCGTCACTTCGGCACCAGACAATGATGACTTTTTTATTTTCCAAAAGAGCAGGATTGTAGTTCACACTGCTATATGATCTGAATTTATGCTAAAGTCTGCAAAAATTATAGTTAAAAGTTACTTATAATAGACTATCTTTTTGTGAAATTGATTAGTGACTTTATTAAATATATTTGTCTTATAACTTATCACCCAATAAAATATGCTTATTTTTGAAGAATTAGATGCTATCTAAAGTTCTTGTTTGTTAAAGAAAAAAAAGTGAGTGTACTAACTAAAGTTTGAACCAAAAAGCAAAGAACTAATACAAATATTATTAGTTGTGGTGTGGGGCATTATACACGTGAGAGTGAACTCTTAAATTTTTCTAATTGATCAATCGAATGCTGTTGATTCCTCCTTAATGGTAAATGATAAAAAGTGATTTTAGAGGTGAAAATTGACTTTGACATGTCGATTATTCTTAGATAAAATTGTTTTCTTTATCTTACACTCATTTTGATTTAATTTTGTAAAGGATACAATTGAGACAGTGTTTATTCTTCTTTGATTCTTGTGTTATATGCTCTGTATGAACTGAAACAGTTTAGTTTGTATTATTAATAAGTGAATCTCTTTTACTTATTGTATCATTGTTACATATTATTGTCTTCTTGTGCAAAAAATAAATAAAAAATAATGCAAAAGTCTGAATTTGCATAAAAGAAATTGCTTGGAAATGAATAAGATACACAATTCAAGAACAAGAAATCAGTATACTTACAATGGTCACGTGGTATGCCTCAATTGCCTCTATTTGAAATCTGTATACTACTATGTCAAACCAAGATAAATTCTAATAAATTAAGACTATGTTTTTTTCCTTCAGCTGAACAAAATAAAATACATTTTCATAATCTCTTAGTTGAATGAACATTTGTTGAAATTAATAATACATTTCAAAAGCAAACGTTCACTACTATAGCTTCCAAAAAAAGCACTTGGTCTTTTTCCATCACTTTTTTCCTCCTAAAGCTAGGTACCACCTTTCCCTTCTAAATGGTGTTCAGATCAAGGAATAAAAAGTACAATTTCTCTTGGAGATAACATCATAGTTATGTACTTCATAAATCATGATCTTGGACTTGAACTTGAAAGAAGAACTAACTTTTGATTTATTTATTTTTCTTTGACTCATGTTTTGGTTTTATGTACTTCAAATTGTATGCAACCAACAAAGAGATATACAACTTGAATTGATAGGAAATTGAAATGTATACATTTTGGCTAACAAAAGAAAAAGAGACAACAAGAAAACAAAAAAGAACTGCAACAGCCGCCAGTTGCACCTCCTTCCCTATGATCAACCAACAATGAAAGTGAAATGTTTGTTTTAAAATTATTATATTCATCCCGTGTTTATGCATGTTTAAATTCAACGCGAGTTTAACAAAATTACTTTGACTAATCGTGATTTTGCAAAAGTTATGCGGTTGAGATTTAACAAAATCATAATATGTCATCGTGATTTCAAACATTCACTTAAAAAACAAACTAAATTTGAGAATTTTTGCCATGAAAATTGTAAAAATTAATGCCTAGAAATTTATAGACTACAAAAATTATGAATGAAAGTAAGTATAAACTGTATGTTAAGAACATGAATCTTGGATTGAGTTGAAAGATTTAGCAAGAAAAAGAAAGGTAGGAATTTGAAACCCTTAAGATGCTACCTAGATCAGACACCTTTAGTATACTGACAAAATGCAGACATTCAAAGACCAATTTGTTTACTTTACATCAATTAGAAAAAGTTAATAACAATCACTCACTAATCATATAACCCAAGAAAAACAATTACAGTCATTTGGATTTCTGTGCACCTTCCTTATTTACTCGGTTTGTATTATAATGAATGATGAATTTGACAATTTTAATTGGTTAAAAAAAAAAAGGTAATATAGGGACAATTTTGGAGCAATTTTTTTAATCTCTAAACTAATTTTTATTCATCATAATAATCTGTTATCAATTTCTTTTTTATTTCTAAAGAAAATGAAGGATAATTTTATGGATAAATGATAATGTAAGGACTTATAGTTTAAAGATTAAATTGATGAAAGATGGCTAAATTGATGAGACCTTGATCCTTTAGAGATCAAATTTATGGTTTATTCTATTGTTTTTTTTTATAGAGAGATGTTGATCAGAGAGATAGATATATGCAGCCACATGAAAGAAAACAAACATATAAGCAGAGCCAATATCAATGCATCAACACAAAACAACAAGGTCAGAGGAAAGGCATCTTTCTGATCTCTTGGTCGTTAGTACATGTTTTTTGACATATGTTTTTTTTCCTTCGAATTTCAAGTTAATTTGTCTCATGCAAATCTCCCAAATCACACACATGAACAAACACAAGCCAGAAAAACTGGATAATATTACTACTAACATTTTTCTCTTCCCTTACAAACATTTCCTATAAAAAAAAAACTAGAAAATCTTGTTATCATGATAAGACTTCATCACCACCTTACCTCAAACTAGCCATGGCCATGGAAAGATCAAGGTCTTTAGAGAGATAGAGAGATCGAGTTGGTAGGAATGAAGCCTGGTCCGAGATAATCACACTTCAAAATCAAACCTTTGAAGCTAATTTAGTTTCAACTTTCAAATGATAAAAAGAGTGAAACAAAGAAAAGCTTCAAAAACAAAGAAATCGAGTTAGCTATTACCTCGAGCCAAACAACATTCCCATCAACCATAATCTCTCTTTTCAATTCATTTCCAACCACCATATAGAATATGTTGTATATAGCTAAAACAATTTAATCAAACCATATATGATATATATTTTCATCTCAACAATGAAATGAAATAGAGAATCATATATATATATAGATATATATAATAAGCGAGCAAAAGCAAATGTGAGTGTCACCCATATTTATATACTCTTAAAACCTAACCTAACCTTGTTGACAATTTACAAAATGTTTAGAAGACGTGATAATTAAGAAGAGCTCACGTTGATTCTTGGCACGTGTGATCAACGCTCTTATTCAATCAACGGTTATCTATGACTCTTTAGTACTATACTATAGCATCTTTTACCAATAATATTCTTTGTGAATAAGGCCAACTTAATTAGGACATAAATCGTGGAATTTAATACTATCTTTCATTCAAATTAAACGACTCTCTTATTTAGGATTACTACATGATATTCCTCGATCTTTGTCATTAAAACTTTTAGTGGCAGAATTTTATTTTTTTTCCTTTTCAAAAAGTAATATATTCTTTGCATCATTTCAAAAGCTCATTTATCTTAAAAGATTCTCAAGACAAAAAATCTTCCTATTATTTAATCTAATTGATTTCTTACCAATTTAAATCTTCCTATTATTTACATCTACAATGGGTTATATAATTGGGGTTCCTATAATTGGATACACATGTAAAAAGAAAATTTGTCCAAAAACATTTTTTACAAAATTATATGATCATCTAAGTTTAATCTTTTTAAATTGGCCGAATCGTTCATTTATTTTATATTACGTTTGCATATGTACATTATCCTATGCATTGTCGTCCTTTATATTATCTTGTGGTTATGCTGCAAACCACAACTTTTATTCTAACACTAGAGATGAACAACATTCAAGTATGTATGTTCCATTGTTTTCAGATCAAATCATTGCTCTGAATGAAGACAGTGTGTAGAAAGAATATGAAAGTGAATGGAGAAAGAACAAAGATGAATCTCACATGTCCGTTTTCTCAATACTGAAATGCCATGCGTATTTTTATTTTTATTTTTATTTTTTTGAGAAACTAACCGTGCAAACATTAATAACATAAATTACTAGTTCAGGAAAGTAAAAAAAATTAAAGGATTAATCTGGAAAATGGGTCAAAATTAAAGGAATACGAACATAATTTTACCAAAAAATAAAAATTATATTCACATTCTATACAAATTAAACCTTGAAATCAAAAAAAAAATTAAATACAAATCATTTCATTTGTGACAAATTTGATTTATGTATTTCCAGGGTTGATCCGATCCTTTAAACGCAATTATACCAATCATGATGCAATGTAATAATCAATTAAACTACTTTCACAGCTCCTTTTAATACATAAAAACACTTTCATTTTTAGCAGAACGCCGTATTTCGATACCGTACTTTCACACCTCCTTTTTTCAACTAAAACAAAAATCACTTTCATTTATAGTAAAATAGTTCATGTGTCTTTTGTACCAAAAAAATAATAAAAAATAGTTCATGTGTAAACTCATTTGAGTTGGTGTGATGTCGATTTAGGAGTATGTTCTTCCTTAAAGTCAGATCTAAGGTTTGATTCTCATCCGATGCCAATTTAGATGGACTAGTTCAGCTATATCACTTTGATGGATATACCTAGATCACTTTGATGGGTTCGAATTTAGCCCTCGGAATACATGAGTGATAAATCTTTTGAATTGAGAATTTTGACACTTATTGTGGTCCTATCAACTCGAGGTATTAGTCTCTGCAAGCATGCAGATATACGTAGAGAATATTCTATATTTATACCGGAGTAGGTCGAGCCCGATATTCAGAGTAACACATTACAAGGTCTCACATCAACACTATCACACCAATCTAAATGGGTTGAAACTTTTTATCACTAAAATCAATATAACTATGTGTAAAACTCAAGTGGAACACTTAAAATGAGACAAGAAATATATATTATTTGAAAATGCATCCGAAGAGAACAAAAATATAAAACAAGAAAATCTATCTATATAGATATGTCTAGGTCAAGATTTGTGGATACTAAAAAACATTTCTCATAAATTCATGAGAGGACATAGCAATAGCATTGCATTGATTCAATTGAATTATGCATGCCACCACGAGCTCGATTTGAATGCGTTGCAGTACTGTCACCTGCATTGCATTTGCATCGAGGGGGGCCAGTGAAGCAAAACAAAATTCACGTACTCTTTCTCTTGACGTGGTCATGTTTCATTGGTTGGAACTTGGTAGTGTCAGCATGAATCTGGTGACGGTAATTATATGTTAATGATGATAAATTAATGTGTCACACCAACACTCAGTCACGGTCCAGTGTACATGACAGACAATCTGAAAATAAAGGACTAAACTACAACGACACTTCTTTCTCCTATTTTCATTTTACAATCTAGAATCTAGATGGTTTCAAATTCAGAGATTTGTCTTTGACCAGTTATTATTGTAATCAGTTTATCTATTTTACCATGGCGTTTACACAACTTAATATTTGTGTATTGATATTTGATACTTGTTCTAATCAGAACTCAAATTTATTAGAAAATGAATTTTCTAATGAAGGTAGATTGATGGAAGAAATGCTCTGAAGGAGGTGCTACAGCAAACACTCCGATAGTTAAGCCAACATAATGCTTTGGGGCGAGAGTCCCCACACCCGTATCACCTTCCACGTTACAACGGTCTGTTTCCCAATGGTCGTGCGATTTGAGCCATCTTCTTTTGTTCCGTTTTGGTTTTACACTATATAAAGGATGCTCGACTTGTGCGAAGAGTTTAATTTCACAGTAAATAGTAGTAAAAGCCAAGGACTTGTATGGAAAATTAAGTGGCAACGAGAAAATCATATCTAAAGCAAGTTTGAAACAAATGATGATATCACAGTGAAGCCAAGGAGGCCGTTAATTTTCTTAAAATGTGTATGCAAATTACAGAATTAAGCACAAACGCTTTAGATAAACTAGACAAATACTTGCATAACGGTCATTTTGATCCGAGAGCAAATGACAATTTTGGACGGGATTTGTTTTTTCCCAATAACTTGATTTGGTTTATACGTTCTTGCTCCTCTTCCTGTTTCTTCCTTCGCATGGCTTCTTCTTTCTGTCTTTGTAACTCTTCTAGCTCTCTATATCGTTCCTCCTCCCTTCTTTGCTGCTCTAATGCTTCCCTTCTCTGAGATTCTTCAATCTTCCTCCTGTTTTCCTCGAGCATCCTTTCAAGATCTGCTTTCTCTTTACGAGCTTGTTCCTGCAGAACAACATAAATAAATAGTATTAATATAAGCTCGCTCCAATGATTTCAGGCTTGTTCCTGTGGAAATAAATGTTATGTAGTAAGTATCATGTAGACAGAGAAGCTGGAACTGGAAATCCCCAAATCATGTTTCATAGACTAAAACAAGCTCTTTATTTTTTGGTGTATAAACAGAGTTTTTGAGCTTTTCATAAACAAGGTTGAAAGACACAGAAGCATGTTCATCGGATTATCAAGAGTTAAAATATTAAAGCCCTCAACTGGTACCCTCCTTGGACTAGCTCAGTGAAGAACGTAAGATGAATTAAAAGACAAGTAAAACAATCAAAACTCCACCGTCATATGATCACGCCTTGAGTCAACCAATCAAATCAACAAATTTGCAAATTGAAAGATTAAAAGGACAACAAAAAGTAAATTTCAAATTTTATTTTCTCCAAAAGCAGGACTGGAGATTTGTTAAATCAGAAGAGTGCAATATTCATATGTTGGTCACTTCAGAGAAAGGAAATAATCAGAGTATAGTGCAATCTGAAATACATACCTCCTTCTGTCTAGCCTCAATAAGAGCAGCTTCTTTTTCTTTTTGAAGTTGAGCAGCGACTTCGTCATTAAGTTTCTTTCTTCCCTCTTCCAACCGCCTTTGAATCTCCACCCGAACCTCCTCAGAACTCAAGCTTTCATCAACTCTCTTACGAATAGCTTCTTCAACCCTCTTAGCAGTCTCTTCTTCTATTAATTTCAACTCTGCTTCCTGTTGACGCCTGTGAAAGCATACCAAATGTTAAGCAGGAAAATGGCTACACAAACGGGGGAGTGCCACATATAAGTAGCCTCAATATTCTTTATCATTGGCATCTCACATAGAAACTGGACAATAAACATGCCTGCTTCAATTTTTATCCCCTTTACATTCTCCCCTTTTTTCTTTTTACACTTACCTAAACTACTTAACAGAAAACCACAATCAACGACAAACTAACCTCCATGG
>Ga0209282_1002398_pt1 | contig 10803 bp, 9 predicted proteins | sample Mtrugardesep15_FD_187529 | JGI IMG/M metagenome (GOLD analysis project Ga0209282, IMG submission 187529) | Root nodule microbial communities of legume samples collected from California, USA - M. trunc garden sep15 (SPAdes) (version 2) | ecosystem: Host-associated > Plants > Roots > Nodule...
GAATGCACATATCTGTATTAGATCCTCCTTGACAACATGTCTTAAGTTTCGCAACAATGTCCTACAAACAAAACAAGTTAATTTTATTTTGTTAGAACCATTCCTATCAAAGAAGAATATAAAGTATCCTCCCCTTTAACATCAAATCTGCATTATCATTTCAACTTATAAAGTAACCAAAATCTACATTAATTAGCATTTCAACATACTCCCTCCGGTCACATATATAAGCTAAAAGTAGTTTTTTAGGTTCATTGAATGATTAATGTATATGGTCTATAAATGTGACTAGATGCGTTAATTATTCAATGAACTTAAAAAGTTACTTTTTGCTTATATATGTGACCGGATGGAGTATAATTTAGTCAAAATTTTCTAACATTTTTTTTTGTATATAGATGAAGTGGTAAGTATCCCTAAAACTCACACACATAATTGTGAGGTCCTGATTACGAACCATGACAAACGTGTCCAACTAAATATTTTGGCATTTTCAGTTGAAGGAGTAATTATATAATTTAAGATATCGTTTGACTAAAGCTCTCTTTGTCTCGTTATAATGGTTATATTTGACCAAGTGTAATTATAATAAATGCATTTATATATGTTTTTTTTATATAAAGGTTATATTTGACCAAGTGTAATTATAATAAATGCATTTATATATGTTTTTTTTATATAAAAATTGTTACTCCCGAAAGAATTATAAATAAAATTTACGTCATATTTTTGCAATAAAATATAATTAAATTATTGGGTGTTATCCCTTCGATTCCTAAAAAAAGAGGCTCTTATAATTCATAGTTAAATCCATATGTATGTAAAGTTTAGTCAAGAATTATCTCACCTAAGAATCAAAGTAAGGTTTTCATGAACAATTCGTCTTTTAGTTGAGTTCATTAACCACTTGATATCGATTGTTTCGTTAAGATAAATAAATTTTAATCATTCATCTCTTATAAGATGTATTTATCCATAAAATACCACTTATTTAATTATTTTATATTCAACAATCAAATTATTAGTAATAAGAGTAATTAATTAGGAAATAGACTTTATTGTTATTAATGTTGCATATAATAAATGTGAATAACCAACGATGGATTGATTCAAGTGGTAAGGGATTTGAATCCCATAATCGTGGTTAAAGGTTTGATTTCTGATTCTGGTGTGTGGAAAAAATCTGGTTTGAAAGGGAGAACCGAACTTGTCTGCCCCACAGGTTTTTCCAGAGAATGTGTAGTTTCTCTTTAAATGTGTTTTGGGTTGTTTGGTCTTGTACATACCAACACCACCAATGTCATAGTAATTACACCCTTAGAATGTGTAGTTCCTCCACACAATGTCTCATACTCTCATAAAGTTGTCTTATTAAAATTGTTTTGTTTCATACCAAAGTTGGGGAGGGGGGTTTTTATGGAAATAAAAGAGATGTCTAAAAAATTTGGAGAAAACCACTTCTCATTTCATGCTATCTTACAATCTGTTGCCAACCTATACAAAAATATTCCATCCAATTTCAAATCCTTGACAATTCAAGCTCCAAAAAGAAGGTTGCAAATAAAGAAAAGCACAACCGTCATATATTTAAGATGTAAATTATGTGTCTACCAGAGTATAACCTTGTAATGTTACTTAGTGGTTCATAAAATGTGAGTATGCTGAGCTACTACTAGTGCTGGCTTGAGCACCAAAGCTTGAAATTGGGTGCAGAAGTTCTGCCTGCGGAAAAGAATTATTAGAAGGCACTTCTAGCAGCAGATCTTGATCAGAACTATCTTCAACAAAGTTAAAAGAATCTAGCAAGTGTGAGCTTGCATCAGGAGGCAAAGGAAATAGGTTTCTTGGATTATAACTAGTCTTTGTGATAATTCTTTTGGGGCTCCTCATTATTGTCTTCATCTCTGAAATTCGCAAGATGTGTGATAAGAATGATTCCTCATTTAAATCATAAGGAGCAGTAATTAAAAAGAATGCAGTTATTAGTTAATAGCACAGTTTTAAAGTTTAACAACGCACTGTAGAGTGTAACGCAAGTAATATGAACCATTGATGAATAAATCAATGGTTGATATTACATCCGCATAGATAATGAATCAGTGTTGAAATATCAGTATTAATTTTCCAACTTTGAAGGAGTCATATCCTAATTGGAAGGTCTTATGATATGATTTGTTTATTGTCTTAGTTGATTTAAGATTTAACGCTAACCTGGAAAGTTCTGATTTCTGCTATCACGCATTCTTTTCACATTTGCAACATTGATTGATGTTATACCAGCAGATCCTCGAGGATCCGATTTTTCAGCCCTGCTTTTACATCTCTGCGTCGGTAGAAGGGTGTGATATTTGATAAGTATCGATATAATTCTTATTTATCAGCAGTCTATAATATCAAGATAAGAAACAATCATAAACCTTGTTATGATAGTGTTCCACCCATTTCGACTTTGACAGCTCATTTAGTGCATATCTTTTCAAAGTCTCGCAGTCTTCAGGTTTTACCTCCGCCAAAGAGATATCAAAGGCACCTTTTGCAAGAAGCTGCTGAAAATTAGTTAAGTTCTCCTTGAATTGAGAGCTACCGAACATGACCTTAAGGCTGCACAAACAACAATAGCAAATCGTAAATCTTGATGGACTCGTCTCAAATCATCCCCTTAAAAAGTCTCATGTATGATACACAACTGTGTTGTATAATTTTTTTAAAAGAAAAAAACTGAGTAGAATTCTAACCCATCAGGGAGTTTAGCAGTATCAACCACAGGAAGAAACTTCAATAATTGTTGCTGCTCTTCATATGACAAGTTCCTCGTAAACTCTTCGTAGTTTACCACATCCTAAAAAAACATAATAACAATTATGTTAAGCATTCAGCGATTAGATAGAATTGTGCGCTAGCCTACTAACATTTTATTGTGAATATTTATACAAGCTATGCCAAGAATTCAGCTAGGAGAATATAACTCACATTTAAATCTACTAAACACAACGGTGAATCATGATTTCCAAGGATTTGTACTCTTTCCAGCTGAGACTTGTCACTGAAATTTAAAAAGCAGACATATTAATTGCCGCATCGCACTTTGTCTCTTCTCCAAAATAATATCAGCAAATTCATCACAAGTATATTTCTTTACCAAGTTACAAGCAAAAAAATAATGCATAACTAACATATAAGATTCAACTTTTTTGGCAGACAAACAAAATAGATTTTCTTTCTTTGCGTAACAACTACGTTTATTCTAGTGAAAGAAAGCTTGCCTTTTAAGAACGGCGCCAGAATAAGAATATGCGTCACTCATTGGGTATAGTCCATTATCAAATGAAAGAGAGCTAGCCTCAGACTCTTCGTCGCGAGCTACATAACTAGGATGCCTAATGAGAACACTTCCATGTCCTATCTCGACAGAGACCATCGGTGCTTCACTTTCATAAAGAAGATCCCCATCAGAAGATTCAGAAAAACAAGATTTTTGTTCATGAAGAATAGTGCATAAATCTTTTGTGAGCTTCTCAACAGAAGATGGCTGCTTTGCACGACCTACACATGTCCTCTTTTTTGAAGGCACTGTGGGAGTGGTATCCCAGACCACTGACTGAGCAGGTCCTAAATCAACCAAACAATAAATTAAGATTAAATATTTTTGTGAAAAAACAAAAGATAGGTTACCAGTTTTGATATGCAGATTACATATTCTGCATAATGATGCATGTAAAGAATTTCTTGATCAGAGGCATATAATGATGAACTATACAAACAAATCATATATGTAAACACGGAATTGGACTTTCATGAAAACAACATGTTATCTAAGGAATATGTATTGTACATATTAGATATTATAAATAAAAAAATAAGAACTTTCCGCGATAAATGTTGGTTGATATAACAAGATCTTCATGACAGAAAAATATTTAAATCACCTTCAATTCTTTTTGTCATTGTCAATGAAAAGCAGACCCCATGCATGATTACAAGGGCTTTTGGAGTAGCTTATTCAAATCTTAATTAGGTTATCTCATAGAGCAAGCACTTGTATCAGTGTTTGGACTTTGGATATACAAAATAAAAGTTATGACATGTTCATAAGTTGTTTTCGGCATATTTAAAACTTAAGGAGTATCTTACGAATATGTGCTTGATTAAGTTCCTTAGAATAGCAAATGAGCACTTAACTAAACAGCTTACCTAAACAAACCCTAGAAGGAAAACTTAAAAATCTTATTTTAGGAAAGCAACAAGTAAGAAATTGTGCTGCTATTCCAGAATTTTCTTATTTATCCTTATTTCACTATCCAATTTTTGAAGGAATGTCCACTGCTTTAATCAGTTATAAAGAAAGAGCTACCAATGAAATAAGAACAAACCTGTTAGATCACTAGCATCTGTGCCACCAAATTGTGCGCAGCTTTCCGAGTTAGACAATGCTGATCCTGAACTTGATCGATTACTCATATCTTCATCAAAAGCCTTTTGGAATCCCTGGTTGTAATCAGATGCAAGTCCTCCAGATACTACATTATAGTGGTTCTGCTTCCGTTTGAGCAAGTTCACTTCTTTGTTCTTATTTAACGATATGCTCTTCATCCTTGAAGCCCTTTGATCATCAAAATCATCAGTTTCAACTCGAGCATGTAAAGGTGTGTAATTTGCAAGTGTTCCCTTTGTCCTCCACCGCGAACCACATGCATTGCATAGTATTGGCTTCTCTGGTGGCCCATTGCGCCAAAGTGGTGTGCCTGTTGCAATGCTCAATTGTCAGAACTCAGAACAAAGATGTATCTCAGATTGGATAAACTACCAAATTCTTACAAACCATATTCATGTTTTTCCGATAATCCAAATTACGAAGCATATAATAAGTACATATTAAACTTGATACCGCACAACACACCACTTAAACAGTTATTTAGGATTAATACATATTCATAGTTCAATACTTGATTGTGAGGACAAGAAGATATTGATACAAAAGGGACTCAGAGCAGTTAGTGATAAGACTCAAACTAAGAACATCTGTATCCTGTGGTGAAAAGATTGATTGCATTTGAGCTGAAAAGATTAACAGCAACAGCCAAGTCTAAGTATAATAGCGGTAGAGTATTGAACAGCACACTAGTAGCGATGACTTTAACACTCAAGAATTAGCAAACAGCTTCAAAACATTGAGAAAAAGCAATGAAATTCTTCAATGCTCAAGTTGCAGAAGCAGTTCCAATAAGGTGATCAGTATTGTAAAACAGAAACAAATAAATCACAGATTTAGAAAACTTTAGGATTGATTTTTCATTAGCCAGAAAGCAATGGAGCAAGACATGATTGAGGGATGAATGCATTGCTTCTCGAAGATCCTCTGACACATTGAGAAATTGTTTTCTAAAACAAAAAGAACTTTGTAAAATCCTTTTAGAATACAAAAATGGATCAAATTTTGCCATTTTAGAAATCCATAATCCCCTTATCTCATTTCCATTGAAATAAGAATACATGAACTGTTTTTTTGACTCTTTTTGATAAAGACATTAACATTTAACAGTATCAAGTGTTCTTCCCATAGTTTAAAATCCGGTCCGCAACCGCAACAGCGGACGCAATATAACGGTATTTGAGATCTTCATAACATCATCACAACCGCAATTATGACAGCATCGGCTGCAGTTATCCGCATTTCAACGCAATATAAAGGTTTGCAGCGTAAACACAACCGCGACAATAATTTTAAACTATTTCCTATCATTTCAACAAATCACCTATTCAATCAACTCTCCTTAATCTTTTACCAGTTAGTTACATTGTCTCAGATTTCAAACACAGTCAAAGAAAACAAAAACCAGAAACACATTGAAACAAAAAGTCAAATAAAACTGAAAAATCAACACAATTTCCACAACTTTCAATTCCAAATGCTTAAAACAACATCATTAATCCTACTTTTGAATCTGTATAAATCCATAGTATCACACAGAACATGTCTAATTTTTCTTAGTTTATATTCCTTAACACATCACAACATTAAAAAAAAATATATAAAAAAATAAAGACTTTGAAAAAAAATTAATATATATTGGAGAAACAAGAACTCACTTGTAACTCCACAGTGATGGCAAGGTCCTTGTTTACCCATGTCTCAGAAAAATGAACAAAATTTTGCAGAAGAATAAAGGGTATATATATATTTTTTGACCAAAATAAAGGAGAATAAAAATGGAAGTTTTATAAAATTTATTGCAATAATTAATTAAAATGTTTTTTTTTCTATAGCAAACCTAAAATATGATAGGTTGCAAAAAAAAGCATAAAACCAATATACCCAGAAATGTTTTTTTTTTCTTTCTTTTTTAGTCCTTAAAAAGAACACCAAAAAAACACAAACAGTAACTAGAATTGAAGGGATTGATGTATATGTTATAGATGGGAATCTGTACAATCCAATGGAAGAGAAAAGAGCATTGGAGAAAAATCTGAGAAATGGTTGTGAAAAGTGGAAATGGTGAGAGAGAAGAGAAAGAGAGAAGAGAAAGTCAGTGTTTGTGACCCTTTGTTTTGTATATGAAGTAATTGTTTTAGCTTTTCTTTTTTCCTTTTTTTTTTTCAAATCTTTTCTTTCCTCTTTTTTATTCTTTTAACAAAATTTTCAATAATTTTATTCGCATCATGTCGAGCATTAAATGTTAATATCTTCATATGTGATGTTATCTCTTTGTTGTCTAATTTTCGAATCAAGTATCATTTTCGCATAAACACATGTATTAAGTCATTATGTCGTAGGATCGTAATGGATGACACAACCTCTGATTAAGTCGGAAAAAATCTTTTATCATTTTATTTAAGTGTTTTTGAAGAAAAAAATTGTTTGTTGTTGATTTTTTTTTTATTAATTCTCTTTCTCAACATTTTTTAGAATCATTTTGGATTTGTTGTTGATGTTATTTGAAAGATTTCAAATCTTTCTTTTTCTTGTTGAATTAATTGAAAAAGTAATAATAAATAAACATGTCCTCGTAAACATATTTTAGAGACATTGTGATATGCAATGGTTGTAGTTTAAACCTCAAATTCTCAGTTATTCTTTTTTAAAGATGAATTTTTAACCGCTAACATACTTAATAAAAAAAATTAAAAATTATAAAATATGAGCTTAACTTACAAGGGAAAAAGAAGGGTAGGGGGAATATTATTGCACATATCCTGCTGACTATGGACTTTTCTTATTTGCTTATCAACAATTTCCAAATCCTCATCAAACAAAATCTTAAAGTAACTCATCTTCACCGTCCATTTCTTAGGCGTCAAATAGTTCTAGTTTTATTGTTTTCTTACAATATAAGTAATAACTTATTAGCAATGAATATTATAAAGGGAAGGAAAAAATGTAACCCACAAAAAAAGAGAGAAAACAACAAGGAGATGTCTTTGGCCTTTCCCAACTTTTATTCCTTTTTTTATTTAGAAGAGATGAGATTACTAATTTTATATTCTCGTGTGTGTGATGACATGATGTTTTTGATGAGCATTTAATGTGATTTTTTATTTTGAGAGAAAATGGGATTAAAAACATGAGTGTGTGACGACTATTAGTGTCACAAACCCAATTATCACCGTTGGATTAGGCGAGTGAGATTGATGATATGGTTGATATTTCAAATCAAATTGCCTAATTCAAGCATTACTGATTCTTAGGATTTATTATAAGTAACTTTATCTTAATCAAACGGTGATTAAGGAAGTTTGTGAGCTAGCCACATGATTCTCGCACGTTATTGTTCAGAGATAAAGTCCCTATTATGTTTCATCTTAGTCAGCATAAGTGTAAAAATTAAATTAAATTAAAATTAATGATAGGATCTATTTATGCTAAGAGATTGAAATTGAATTGAAATTCTTGCTGTTTTTAACTTTATTCTCCAAATTTAAAAATGATTTCTTCTATTAAAACTAAATTATAGGAAAGACAACATGACAAACGGTGTGTCCATGATAACATAGTGGGTATCTCGTGGATTTGACTAATCTGGTGCCTCGTAATTGTCCTAGTTTGCAATTTGTGTAAAAGAGATTTGGTGCAACATCTGTAAAATTGTGCCATAAGATGAGGGACATAATGGAGTATTTTCTTTTATGATTTTTTTTGTTTGATGGATGAATTTATTAAAAACTGACACATATAAAAAGTCGAGTTGGAACTCTAACTTTTGATCTAACAATTTTGATCTTTTATCAGTTGAGTTATCATCTGTGCAATGTTTAATTATGTTTTTATTCATGTAGATATAATGCATTATAATTTTGATCTTAGAAAGTTTTGTTTTCTTTCTTTTATCTCTTAAGTAAAAATATATATAACAAAATTGTTTTTGACCTCAACTTTGGTTGCAAGAACACTTACGTGGTTAAGAGAATGCTAATTGACAAGTTGATGTGATGAATCTATTAATAATATATTAGGTTTCCTTAAAAAAAAATATATTAGAAGGTTAAAATAGAGGCTTTCACTACATTCTTCTTCAAAAATTATTAATTTTTTGTAGAGCTATTGAAAAAAGTTTTTCGGTCTTATTAGAGCTGACACTAACGATCTTTGAGTCTTATTATACAAGGATCATTTTAAAAAGAGAAACTTTCCTCATTACCTGGTCTACGCCCCGAACAAGCCTTAAAGCAACTGCCTTCATGTACACCAACACCCTCTCTAACTCCATATAAGTCTTTCCACCAAATCAACGCATTTAACCACCAACTCTAATTCGGCCACCATCTATCTCATATTTTGCTGCCAACACTTTCAACCATAATACACCCTGATCTACATGAAGCCTCAAACACCACTATCTTAACAACGTCGTATTAAATTCCATAATTTTTCTAACCCCCAAACCTCCTAACTCCTTTTTCAGAGCAAATCTAACCCCCATTGGATCTAGTTAATTTTGTGAGCATTCTCACTCCTCCTCCAAAAAAGATAATTAAAAAGAGATTCGATTAAGGAAATGATACTAGTGGGAGCCTTGAAGAAAGAAATAAAATAGACCAAAAGAGACGACAATATAAATATGATCAAGACAAAGACGATCACTCATAGATAGATTCTTACTCTTCTAGCCATATAATCTTTTGCGGATGCCAAGCAGAGGATGCCAAAAAGCCAAACGACACGAGTTACCTCCAATAGGCAAACCCAAGTAGACAAACAAAACCAACCAACTTTATAATTCAAATCCGCATCAACTTCTGACAACCAAGAACCCAATATTCTTCCACGTTTAATCAACTAAGAGGCTCTTATGGAAATTCACTCTCAAACCAGAGATAATCTCAAGAAGGATCAAGTTTGTCTCTAAGGCTTTAAAGTCACCCTTACCTTTCTCACGCAAGATTTGTGTGTCATCAGCGTATTGTAAATAAGAGATCCTGAAACCAGGTTCCGCCCCAACACCAAAAGCATTAAAAATGCCCGCTTGAACTGATGCATTCAACATCACATTCAAACCTCCAACTTTAATTAGGAACAAGAAAGGTGAAAGAGGGTCACCTTGGCACAAACCCCTTCCCAACTTAAATTTACCAGCTAGACTCCTATTAACTAAAATAATGGCCGTTGTTGATCGCACGCATTCCATAATCCCTTGACGTCGTTGACTCGAAAACCCTATTTTTATCATAAACAATTTTATATCGTTAAAGTGTATTGATGGCTCTTATATTCGCGGGTTATTTTATGAAAAGCTTTTTGCGAAAATTTGGTACAAGGAATGTCTTACTTGTTAAGATATGTGGCATCATTCCATATATTCAAATCACGAGAGAATGATGTCCTACAAACGGATCTACAAATTTTAATAAGTGGGGTCAAGATTATATTATAAAAAATTATATGAAAATATATAAACACGTAAACATCAAAAAATTACATAAGTTATGTTTATAATTGCTCTCAAATGTTGATTTTTTAAAATATTTTTCCATTTCTAGCAGAGTTAAAAAACAAAAATATAAATTAATTATTTTCCAACCACCAAAGGAAATCATAAAATATTTTTCAACAAATATAAGTGTAGTTTAGAGTATAATCGATACTATTATGCAATGTAATCTCACTTATATAGTATTATTGTCTTCGCATAATCCATTCATAACACTACAAAAATCATGAAACTAAGAAAGATGCTAAGGAGTATTCTAAGAACATTGATTAAGGATTTCATAGAAGAAAATTTTATCGTGAAAATACATGTTTTTTCAAAAAGATAAACTAACCCACCTAAATTGACATCAAGGAGAATCGAACATAAGACCTTGAGAAGAAGCACACTCCAAGATCTCAAACCAACACATTCAGACCAATCCAAGTAGGTTTCGTGAAAATACATATTATCTTTATCAATGTAATAATTACAACACCTTTTAATTAAAAAAATTACTTAATTTGGTTTCTTATATTCTAGTCTTGTTCGATTTGAGAGATTAATTTTATAGTTGTATAGATGATGAGATTAATTTTATAATTGTAGATGATATATGATTAAAAAAAACTAAGTCGTTGTACAAGTGAATACACACTCTATGAAACACTATCATATGAAACAGCCTAGAAGACCTCATTGAAAGACAAATTGAATGGCTCAAAGAGATTGCAAATAACACGACTTCCTTACATTATTAAAAACTTTTGTTCCACCAATACTAAAAGTTAAAACGCATTCTCTTCACCTATAGTGCCCGTTAGGAACATAAGAACCACCAACCAAGTAAGATATATTGATGATTAAAAGCTAAATTCAACCATAGGACCATAGCCAACCC
>Ga0209282_1002399_pt1 | contig 10802 bp, 7 predicted proteins | sample Mtrugardesep15_FD_187529 | JGI IMG/M metagenome (GOLD analysis project Ga0209282, IMG submission 187529) | Root nodule microbial communities of legume samples collected from California, USA - M. trunc garden sep15 (SPAdes) (version 2) | ecosystem: Host-associated > Plants > Roots > Nodule...
ACTAGTTACCTTCAAGTGCAAGAAGTAATCACTATTACATTGATTATCCAAATAAATAGAAGAATAGTATACTAAAACATGACAGTATCCCATTCCAAACAAAAAATCTTTGCCACTTCTCAAGACAGTCTTAGGTATCAAGAACGGTGTGGACAGCTTTCATCGAACATTTGAGAGCGGTATTACAGTCATACACGTACGAAACTACAAAAAGAACGGCAGCAGGTTTTGACCACCAATCCTTAACCTGACCTTAAACAAGTAAAACAGCATTGATGCAACCATCGTTTTCTGGGTTGTTGGTAACCTGGGCATATTTACCTGTATTCATGGCAAATAAAAATCCAATGCATCAATAGCAGTTAAAATTTCAACCGTGATGGCAGAACCAAAATGGAAGTGCCAAATAATCTTACCCCACACAACTTTCCCAGCAGGTGTAACCAGACCAAGTTCACTAACATTCACCTGAAATCACAGTAAGCAAGAAAATGACCAACACATTTTGATAATGATTCATATTACATATACATTGTAACGAAGTACATGAGTATTTGAAAAGGGTTCTGTTTGGACACACGACTTCATTAATCGCTTATGTATAAGTTATTTCTATAACAAAATATAAAATTAAGTCAAACAGTTTTCATATAAGTTATAGGTTGTTTTCATAGTATATCCTGGACAGCTTATGGACATGTCATAAACTGTTTTCACAAACTCAAACAGTCTCAAAAGTACTTATACTAGCAGATAAGCTCAAATTAGTCAATCCAAACAGACTCAAGGTACGGTTACATTATAACAAAGTACATATTAGTGATTGGAAAGGTCATGTGGGATCAACTTAGATGTCTTCAATTGTGAGAACGGAAAAAGGAAAAAAGAAAAACCTCAATTACAAGTACGTGAAATATAAATACCTCAATTATAGATCCCCTAGTAATGACACCAAGAGAGGTGTACATGGGACCATTTGGGTTTTTCTTCACTCCAATAATTTCAAGATTGAATGTGCATTTAAGTTCCGGATGAGTGACATGAGCTTTAGTGAAACGCAATCCAGTAGGACGAATGAACCGCTCGTACTTTGGAGGTTTTCTGGTAAAACCAGGCCCAACAAATGTAGCTTTTGTAACCATTCTCTTCCATTGCTTGGCTGCAAAATGTTGAGCCATATACAATCAGATCTGCTTCTAAAAATGATCAATATGCATGCAGTCTAATGCCCCGTAATGTGCTTACAATGTATTAAGAGACTATAGAAACAAAGACATCATGACAACTTTTCAAACCCATCATTTGATAAAATCAAAACGCAATGACTTTGAGTTGGTATTCTGAATTAACCGCCCACAAAAATTTGAGCATCTAACCCAATAATTAAGTAAGAAAATAAATATTTTCTGGCTACATCCACAAACAAGAAGAGGGGGGAACAAAGAATGATGGGGAAGCATACTATGCAGATCGATAAAAAAATGACAACCATGTACTAAAACTAACAATAACCCATTTGAATCATGTCATCACGTAGTTAAAAAAAAATAAAAATACCAGAACGTATAGATGTAATACTTACTCTTTCTTTTACCGGTGCGGACCACTTTGAACATTTCATCCTCAGCCACAGGACGTACCTGAGGAAATGAAAATACACATGTACACGTTATAACTCAAAACAGAACCCCATTTCATGTCTTCCCCTGCTTCTTTCATTGCTAGAGAAAAAAATACAGAATGGGAATTGGAAGCAAATTAAAGTATTGAATGCAATCTCACCTTTGGTAGAGGAACATCCCATTTCCCAGCCTTCTCCTTCCTCTTTTGCTTTATGGTGTTGCTGAGAATCTAAGAAATAGAAAACAGGCACATTACTTCATAGAGCATGCAAGAGAATCAAGAGTCAAAACTGTACCAAAACAGCATGGCATGAGTGACATACCTTTGCTCTGGTCGTGTTTTCACGATCCAAAAGATAAGCAGGAACAGCTCCTTCCTGAACATTATCATCAGCCTTGCGCCTAGATGTTGACTCTTCATGCATGGCCAAACTGTTGACAGACAAGAATGAAATCATTCTCTCTTACATTTGACTGACAAATCCATATATATCAAAACCTACTTATTATCTAACATCAACCAACAACTCTTGAATAAATATTAATCTAGATTTAAGAAATCAAGCACAAATATTATTGTCATAAACACATGATATATGACCACAATAAAGTTAAAAAGTTTGATGCTTCATCACAGGCCAAGCAATGACATAAGTAAATAGTGAAAAACGATAAAAATAACAAGAGAAAGAGACTTTAAAAAACTCACGTCCTTTTCATCTGTGCCTTTTCGGCATAATTTTTCTTGGCATTCCTCTTTCCCTTAAGACCGATAGTCTGTTCCACTCGAATTAAACAGATACCCAGTTAGATTTATGACTATATACAAATGTATAACATGTTAAAGAAAGTAATTGGAATTGAAGTGTTCAATAGAAGAAGAGGAAAAGGGTTAAACCTTCTGGGCCTTTTTAGAGTGGTTGTGAACCTCACGAGCCTCTCTCTTGCGCTTGCGGACTTCGTGATCAAAACGGCGGCCATTTTCTTTAATTGAACGGTCTATATAATCTCCTTGAGGCTAAAATGACACAAACACAAGTAGACGAAACCAAAATCAAAATTGGAATGTAAAAAATAAAACATACACAACATCAAATGAAGGGGCGTGAAAATTTGAGCAATCATAGTAGTCACATCGAATGAAATCTTAAACAATTAAAGGGAAAGCAAACTAACCATTGTTGTCTTTGAAAATTAACTCCAAGTAACCACTAAAAACACAAAACCGGTTCAGTTTACAACGGGACTCTTTCGCCTCGGCTTTATAGTATATGTTGCTTCACCACACCTTCAATACCACAGGAAAAATATAATTTTAACCATCAATAAAATCATAATAGCAGAAAAACAAATGAACAAAAATATAAATAAAAATATAAAACATTTTCCACCAAAAAATGCGAAACTGTCAAAGCTGTGTAACAATTTACAAATTGAACACAACTATGTAACAGATTAGACATCTCTAACTTGGCAACATATAGAGAGGAAGTATGCTATGAAGCACCGACATTACTGACACAGACACATCAACACCGGTTATAATTTGAAAACAGCATAACATAACAAAAAGTAATCACATGTGTCAGTGTTAGACACTGAGAGACACCATACACACCTTCTATCAAAAGTGTCGGTACAATAAGCTTATAATTTACATTAACACACATCAATGACCCAACTGAGAAGAAAAACAGTAACTCCTAATCCTATTCACTAAGCTGTATAAACTATAAAGGGCCCGTCTGAGACGGATGTTCCGTTCATGAGCTCAAAAATAAGTCAATCCAAACGGCCCAAAAGTATAAAAACACAAAATTTGATTTTAGATTTAGAATTCCAATTCCCAATAACAAGAGAGAACAAGAGAGGTGTGAGGAATGATAGATACGAATTCGATACAACTGATAAACAATGAAGCGAAAATTGAGTACCTTGGTGTTAGGCGGTGGCAGTCTGGCGGAGTCACAACTAGTTTTGTTGAGAAGCTACTCTCGTTGGGAGATTCAAGTTTGGGAGGCGGCCTAGGGTTTAGTACGTTTTTTCTTTTTGCATTTTACTTACACGTCAAAATTTCACGATTCCTTGGCTTAACACTTTGTTTATTTTTTTATTTTTTTTTCGATTTAATCATTTATGATATAATTAAGTAATTATTTTTTTATTTATCTTTTTTTTTTTCATTTTAGTTTTTATGTTATTTTTCCTTTTTACAAAAACAAAACGATCTTCATTCATTTAAATTGATGGATTGCATCATTCAACACCGCTAAAAACGTAAAGGATGAGTCATTGTCTTACCTCCGCAATGGTTATGTAAGAACTAGTTGTTGGAGGTTCGATCCTCGGCACCTTGAGCGCAAAAAACGTAAAGGATTAATCTGCTAACAAACTCACATCATCCAAGTTAATAGCATATAACGGCATAATGCCTACAAAAATATATGATAAAATAAAAGGAGAAATGATATTTGAACAACCATTTTTTAACAACTTTTATGACAACTTTCTCTCTCATACTCACATTATGTTTTTACTTTTTCTCTCTATTTCTTTGGTTTTTGTGTCAATCCCTCATTTTCTTTGTAAAAGTTTGGTTGTCACAAAGATAGTCATAAAAATAAATGTTCAAATAATACAACTCAATAAAAGTGACCGGAATAGTCATGCCTCCGGATCTGCAACGTTGATGCTCAAATCTTTGATTGAATAATTGATCTTTCAAGATGAATCAAATGAACACCGCAACAAGAAGGAAGATCAAACAATGCTGCACAAGACGACTAACAACACACCCCCACACTCAGATGGCGAAATCACGAAGAAAAAACCTAAATCTATGTGAAAATCACTTATTTAAATTGAAATAGAGAGAAAAAGATGAAGATGAGTGATTTCAGGTCAAAAATTGACCCAAAACCACCTCCAATAAAGAAGTTGGAAGAGAAAACCTTGAGAGAAAAACTAGTTTTAGTTTTTATGTTATAAAATACCAATATTGTTGTCCTTTTTTTATCAAAACAAAATCAAAAAATTTGTAAAAAATAACTTATAAAAAATTTATCAAACTCAAATTTGCATCAGATACTTATTGTGGTCCCTAAATATACATGTGTCTGTCTCAACGCCCCTTGTTAGAGGGATGCGTCCATACTCCAATTGCATGTTCTAGAAAATCACAACTTTAACTTTCTTTCTTTGCTTTCGCACCGGTTTTCGACCTACCAATGGTGGGCGACTAATCCGGTTCATGCGTAGAGGCATGCGTACTGGCTAAGTGTTGTTTCCCATAGGAATCGAACCCGATATTCCTCGGATACGTCCTTGGAAAGAGCTTCTTACTACTGGAGTCCAAACACCTTAGTATGACTTTAGCTTTCTATTATAAAGAAATAGAAGATTTTGTCATAAACGGATGAGCAAGTTGTCACATCTTATAAACATTAGTGTGATTTGGTTTAAATCACAACCTCTCCAATTGCCTTATATTCCTATTATGATCTCCAATATTATGCACGCGCCACTCTCAATGTGCTTTGTAAAAGTGATGTGTTTGGCCGCATATTATAGCCAATTATAGCATGATGAAGTAGAATATGTTCTCATGATTTGTGGCAATTATACTTAATCAACCCAATAGTTAATGAAATAAATTTATTTTTTGTTGATAAAAACTTATTATCATTATTATTTTATAAAACTTAGTATTGGTGGAAAATATATTAAGTGCTAGTTGATACACCTACGCATGTAGAGGAAAAAGAAAAAAAGAAGTGAAATACCTCGTTATGTACCTATTAAGCATAATGTTTTCTTTTTGAAGGGTGTAATTTTTCTCAACATTAAAAAATACTTATTCAGGTGGTAATTGGCCTATGAAGACAAAATCAATTTTTATTGTGAGGCAAAAATATTTCATAATTTTATGAAGAAGAAAAAAATTCATGATTTGTTGGAGGATAGAGTTGAAGAACATTGGACAAAGGATATAAGGCCTGCACTTCTGCCAACTCAACTAGGAAACATATTATGTATTTATAAGTAAATGAAAACAGTTTTTTTCATTTACTTTTTTTTCTTAAAAAAAAATAAATGAAAACGGTTTGAGGCCCTTTTTCGACCCAAAATCTCAAAGCCTAAATTCCTTGCTTGTGTCTCATTTCCGTTGGGTCAGTCCTACTGACATGGTTAGAATCACGGCCTCTCCAACTTCATTAGGATTCTAACGTGTCCTATATTATGCACGCATCTCTTGACACACCTTGCAAAGAGTGATGTGTCTGGCAATATGTTCTAGCCAATCAGGACATACATTTTCTTTAATAAAGTAATATTAGCTTAGTCATGAACGAATGACAGGGTTGCCACGTCTCTTAACATTAGTTTGACGCAACGGTAATCATGGCATTTCCAACTGCACTAGAATCCTACTGTGGTCCCTAAATATACACTCATCAATATAAACACGCCTTGTCAAAGTGATGTGTCCAATTGCATGTATCAGGCAATCTCGACTTTAGCTTTCTTTTATAAAGAAATAGAAGATTTTGTCATTAACGGATGACCACGTTGTCACATCTTTCATACATTAGTGTGATCTGGTTTAAATCACTACCTTTCCAACTACATCAAATTCCTATTGTGATCCTTAAATATACACGCGTTTGTCTCAACGCGCCTTGTAAGAGGGATATGTCCAATTGCATGTCCTAGACAATCACGACTTTAGCTTTCTATTATAAAGAAATATAAGATTTTGTTATGAACGGATGACCAAGCTGTTACATCTTATAGACACTAGTATGATCTGGTTTAAATCACGACCTTTTCAATTGCCTAATATTCCAATTGTGGTCTCCAATATTATGCATGCACCTCCCTCAATGCGATTTGTAACAATGATGTGTTTGACCGCATATTAAAACCAATTATAGCATGATGAAGTAAAAGATATTCTCATGATTTGGGGTAACTATAATAAATCAACCTAGTACTCAATTAAACGAACTTTATTTTTTGTTGATAAAAATTTATTATTATTATTATTATTATATTATGAAACTTAGTATAGGTGGGAAATATATTAAGTGTAAGATGATAGATATGTACAGGAAAAAAAAAGAGTGAAATACCTCAATATGCGAACTTAATGAACTCTTAAAACGTAATTAATCTAATTTTTTATTAAAAAATTTGACATGTTTTATGCGCTTCTAGCAAGATCTTCGGTGAAACTTTCCTCAATGTCAATTTCCTTACATTAGTTTAACTTTTTAAAAAATTGACAGTTTGTTAAAAAAGATCTTTTTACAAAATTTACATGATTAATTTATTAAATGATTTTTTTTATTATTTTTTTTCTTAAAATTAATAACTTATCTTACAATTTTCACAGATTAATTATTTCTCAATAGTACCCCTAACTGCCTCAGTATATTTACAAAACAACCCCTAAAACCCCACACACATCTTTCGTGTGTCATCATCATATAAAACCCTCTCTATACTCTTTTTCTGTTCCTCACGCAAAGAACCAAAGCGCGTGTCCTTAAATAACTCCCCTCGTCGGAAAGTGATGTCTGACGGTGGTGGAAAACCATTCCCCGTCGTCTATAACGACGGCGAAACCGAAACCAACTTCGGAATCGTCACGGTGTACCCCACCACGAATATCAAAACTCTTCTCTTCAAACTCAGTCACAAGATTGGAATCTCACCGCATCAGTTTTCCGTTTTCATCGCCGACCAAAAGAGTGACCGGAAAATTCCTTTCACCGCCAAGGTCAACGTCCCCGCAGTGGCGTGTGACGACGGCGTGTATGCTTTGTATGTGAAGCGGTGTGGGAATTATAAGAAGGCTTTGGTGAAGAAGAATAAGAACTTGTCGGAGAAGAAAATGCTTCAATGCCCTGACGGTGGTTCCCGGCCGGTGTCTGCGGCGGAGGTTTTGGTATTTGAACGTGGTGAAATGGAGAGAAGGATGCTTAAGTTTAAGATGGAAAGAGAGGCGTTTTTGATGAGAATGGGAAACAATGTTGAGTGTTTTAGAGTGGAACCGCCTGTGATTAACGATGGCGTTCGCGGTGGAGGAAGCAAAGGTGTTGTGATTAACGGTGGCGTTCGCAGTGGAGGAAACAAAAGTGTGTATTGTAAGGAGTGTGTGATGGCGGAAGTGACAATGACTAATGTTGATTTCCATTTGTGTGTTCGTGATGAGGTAATTATAGGATTTAAGACGTCGGCAGGACCAATTTGCCGACCGGTGAGAAATTCCGACGAGGATGGTCACTGATTTGTGGGGGTGGTGTTTCTTTTATCTATTGAAGAAAGGTAAAAAATTTCAAAAAATGAAAGATAAAAATTGTGCATATAAAAAAAATTAGGGGGAATGTTTGTCTACGGTATGGTATACAATAAGCAAAGAAAGGTATACCATATCCACAATAGACATAGTTATTATGTTAAGACATTAAATCAATTTATCCTTTGGTGGGTATATAAATGGGCTTTTTAAAATATCCTTCAATGTTAAGCTTTTGTAGAGGGAGAAGAGTGAAGGTTGCTTTGTTTAATGATTGTATTGAAGGTGAGAATTGAAGAGATATGGATTGTTGAATTATTAGTTGTTACTCTAGTTGGAAGTTGGAGTATCAATGAGAAAGTTGTCAAAATGTGTTCTCATAAGATAAGAGTAATGCTTCTTCCTCTTTTTCTATTGTAGATCGAATGAGTCCGATCTATATTTGAAATGAGACTTGTACCTTGTAATTGAAGAAATTTTAAATATATAATTGTAATGCTATTGTAAATCTTTTTCTTTGGTTTAGATGCTAAGTTTGATTTTTCTTCGTAAGTTTGGTTTAGTTGGTAGGATAATGCATAATATATATAAAGTTTGGGGTTTATATGCTAAATTTAATTTAAGTAGAACTGAGTGGATTGACAAGGATATTTTTTTTATAAGTAGATTCAAATTCAAGCTAGAGCATGTATTAGAGATATGTTGGTCTGAAACAAAAATCCGATTGTTGAACTTGATACACTAGTTTGATTTTTTAAGAGGATACCACTAGATGATCTTCTAAGTTGACTCTAAAAGTCTTATATGCATATTTGAAATACGATATGTTCTTGGACTAGTTACTGTATTTTTGATTCTTATCCTTCTTGTATTGAACATTGGTTGATTAATGATAATAGTTAAATTTGCTTCGGTAAAAAGAAACGATAGGCAGATAGGTGGAGTCAAAAAGACATATTTGAGTTTATAGGGAAGGGGTTTGAGCTCAAGTTATGGGGCTTTTCACGTGATGATTTTGGTTTTATTTAGCCTTATCCCTCACGAATCTCATATTGTCTAGCATATTTCTATCTTTCTTGAATTAACGTGGCCGCTAAGATCATAATATCCGGAAATGACTCACGAGAATCTAACCCGAGTCTCATCTATTTGAATAACACTTATCTAGATAAAAGAAGAGAAAACCAATACAAAAAGGTGATTTTGAGGCAAATTATATGACCTAAACCATCTCTCACTAAAAAACTTAGGACTGTGAGATTTATCACTTTAATATTCAAATTATAATCATCATTTATCGATTCAACTAATTTAAAAAATTAACTAATTTGACAAAGAACTTTTTATAGTGAATGAACTAAGAAATTGATTCATCCAAAGTTATCCTAATTATTGTGAATTGTAGTATAAGCAAGCAGTTGTGCACGCTATAAGCTATCTTAACCACCAATTTGAAATTGTATGGTTCAGATTGCACGATAAAAAAATCAATTTTAAACGATATTAACAGTATATTTGATATTGGAGCTCTCAAAAAAAAAAGTATATATGATATTGGAATGTTGAGATGCAAATTTTTTAACATTGTAAATGCGCTAAATCTATACCAACTACTTGTATATTTTGGATTCAACTTTCAAGTGATCATAAATGTGAGAGGCTGTTATTTTGGTATACTTTATTGAGAAGGAATTTTTCGGATAAAACACAAACAAGTTGCTAATACGTAAAGTGTTGCCCAAATTGTTTATATTAGTGACACTCATATTAATAATATTTTCACATTCCCAAAATTAAAAAAGAAGAAATATAGATAATAGCAGTGTAATTAAATAATTGAATAACTTAAATATATAGATAATGTCTTCTTTAATAAAGAGATAGAAAATTGAGTTATGAATGAGTGACTCTATTTTATCCTGTCTTTTAAACTTTATATTGTGACATGGTTATAGTCATGATCTCTCCAATTACATTATATTCCTATTATCATCTCATATTTTGGCAAGCGCCTCACTCAACGCGTCTTTTAAGAGTGACGTGTACGATTGCATGTATCAAGGAATCACTACCGAGTTTTCTGTAATAAAGAAATAAAATACTCAGTCATGAACAGAGGATCATGCCGTCACGTTTTTTAGACATTATTGTCACGTGGTTTAAATCACAACCTTTCCAACTGTATGAGATTCCCATTGTAGTTCCTTATTATGCACGCGCCTTTCTCAACGTGCCTTATAAGAACTATTTGTATGACTATGTTCTAACCAATTACAATATGACATGACGAGGTAGAAGCTATTCTCACCATTTGGGTATATCTGATGAATTAATCAAGTTTTTTTTTGAAGCAATCAACCTAGTACATGATGAAGGATAATTCTTACATAATCAGATATACAAATCCAACTTATTTAGGCGCGCACACACAAAGGTACATTAATCAATGTTTTCAATAGTAATAATATTTTTCTTTATATATCTACTGTTTTCCATTTGTAAGTGTACCTAAATCAATTAAATTTATTGTTATGCCATACAAACACTGCTTTCAGAATGGAACTGCCAATGAACAACGACGGTGAAAGCGGCGGCATTCACAGAGGAAGAAAAGAACGTGTGTATTGTAAGGAGTGTGTGATGGCGGAAGTGATAAGGACTAAGGCTGATTTTCATTTGTGTGTTCGTGATGAGGTAATTATAGGGTTTAAGACGTCGGCGGGACCAATTTTTCGGCCGATGAGAAATTCCGGCGAGGATGATCAATGATTTGTGGGGTAGTGTTTCTTTTATCTATTGAAGAAAGGTAAAAAAAATTCAAAAATGAAAGATAAAAATTGTGCATGTAAAAAAAAAGGGGGAATGATCGTCTACAGTAT
>Ga0209282_1002401_pt1 | contig 10800 bp, 6 predicted proteins | sample Mtrugardesep15_FD_187529 | JGI IMG/M metagenome (GOLD analysis project Ga0209282, IMG submission 187529) | Root nodule microbial communities of legume samples collected from California, USA - M. trunc garden sep15 (SPAdes) (version 2) | ecosystem: Host-associated > Plants > Roots > Nodule...
AGTTAACTGCCAGCGCCAGCGGCCGTTAACTGTCGCTGGGCTCCTCCAGAGGTAGTTAACTGTCTCTGGCTTTGCTGCTTTTTATTATGATTTTACGCGTTTCAGTCAAAAATAAAATAAATTGAAACTTGTTCAGAATTCTACGAAACTTTACAGACACCTCTATAAAAATATATATAGATGATGTGAAAATTTTCGTAACATTCCAAATAAGTTTCCATTTTTTTTATTTTTTCGACCGAAACGCGCAAATTTGCAATTGAAAAAAATTAAAAAAATTGACACTTATTCGGAATGTTACGAAACTTTACACATCATCTATATGTATTTTTTATAGAGGTGTCTATAAAGTTTCGTAGCATTTCGACTAAGTCTCGATTTATTTCGATTTTTTGACCGAACCATGCAAAATCGTAATTTTTTTCAAGTGCGAGTCCAAAAAAGTGTCCTAGAGGTTGAACTTTTTCACGCTTTTTAGCACTCATGTTTAGAAAAAAAAATAACATCTCCCACAAAAAAATTAAATTTTTCGACAAGGGACGAATTAAATATGAATTTTTAACGCGCCTAAAATTTAAGACACGAAAACATCAAAACGTCGATCTAGAAATTGAATTTTGATCTGGTTTTTTGCAAACAGCTCTAAAAAAATATATAGAGAGGGTCTATAAAGTTTCGTAGAATTCTGAACAAGTTTCGATTTATTTTGATTTTTCGACCGAAACGCGTAAAATCATAATAAAAAGCAGCAAAGTTAGAGGTAGTTAACTGCCTCTGGAGGAGCCCAGCGGCAGTTAACAGCCGCTGGAGGAGCATGCCGGCGCTTAGGCTAACGGTTGTTAACTGCCGCTGGGATAAAAATGTCATTTATTTGTGTAATAGGAAGTTTTCTATGTAAGTATTGGACTTCTAGACCTAGTTGCAATGTTTTGTTTGCTCATAAATGTTCTTATTATTATTACTATATAATAAAACTGTGATTGAAACAAAAAACATGATGTCAGGGGTGTTTAAACTTTAAAGTCCAATTTTAAAATTAAAAAAAAAACGCAAAAATAATATTTATTGGATGAATTTGGATACCTTTTTTTGGGTGTTAACCCTCAGGAGTTTTGCGAGGAAATAAGTAAAGTATAACTAAGTTGTTCCATCCAAAAATGAAACTGTTCTTGGGAACAATTTGTCATTCTTGAAATGAATCGGTTTTTGTAATTTTGACACAAGACTTTGAAATGACTTGGTACCCGTCTTCCGCTCCTCGTATATTATATCGTTACGTTACCTCGCCAGTTTTTGGGTTTTCTCAGTAAGTATCGCTAATAAAGCTTCACTCCATCAATTTAACTAACAATGGCGTTTCAAGACTTTGAACCAATCTTTGCTCAGCCCAAACTGGAGTGGAAACCTCCTCCTCATACTAGTTCTCCACCTTTGCGTCCTTTTTTGTTTCATGCTCATGCTCATGCTCCTCATTCTTCCCACCTTGTAATTCATGTCACTGATTTCCACTCTGATACTTGGGAAGCTCATCTTTCGGTTTCCTCGCTCGAGGACATCGTGAGTATCCTCAATCACCCTTCTCTTCATTTTGTGAAAGATCATAATTTTTATTTACCTTCTCCACAGATGGATATTATTGGAATAGGGGGCTCTTGGTCTGAGTTTGCTGATTATTTTGTAAATTCCCTCAAGTCTGAAGATTTGAAGCTCCTTCTAGAGCCGAATTCAAACTCTGATGGTAAGCATGTTTACTTTTTGCTTCTTTCTGATGAAAATTTTAAAGTCAATAAGTTAATTAAAATTTGGTGTATATCCTCTTGTGGAATGTATGGAGATGCTGACTTGCCTATGACAGTTGCATCTTTGTGAATCATATGGAGATGGTTTTGATGACATTAATCTTGGACATTTTGGATAAACAGCTTAATTAATTGCCTATCATATAAACATTTATGTATTAACTATTTCTACAACAAAAGATAAATTAAAGTTAAACTATTTTCATATAACTTAAAAGCTGTTTTCTTAAGCTTTTCTAGAGAGCTTATGAAAATAAACTGAAAAACAGCTTATTGATATGTAGTAATTTGTTTCTATGAGCTCTCTCAAAACAGTCTCACAAGTATGTATGTTAATAGTAGATAAGCTCAAATAATTCGATACAAACAGGTCATCGGTAGTTGCTTACTGAGTTTATAGTGTTTGCCCTCTTTCTATATGTGGACCTCTTTGATGCATGTGATCAATAATGGCATACTGTTTGTCTTGAGGAATAGAATACTCATTTGTTTTGTTACTTGTTTCAGGTGTTAGTTCTGCTAAATTAATTGCTCAAAAATCAAAAGGAATGCCTCTAATCACCATTCCTCTTACCAAACTTGTGGGCTCCAGTGCGTGTGAAGCTGTGTCAAATTTATCCTTGAGCCTCTTTCAGGCATTCAAAAGTATCAAATGTTCTCTCTTAGATGGTTAGTTCATCCTCGTTATACTGTATCAATTTTTTGAATCTTTCGTAAGGTCTTGATTTCTGTTTGGTTCTTTCTAATCATGTGTGTCAATGATAATTATATTAAGTTGAATTATTAGGATCTATCTTTAGATGCGTCTTCCAAAGACGTGTGAAACTAATATAATAACTTCAATTGGATTTGTATGGTCTATGCTGGAATTAACTGTAATATCTTTTCTTTTCATTGTGCCACCAGTGCAAGAACGCTCTGTCCAGGCATCCGAGAAGGTACATTATCATAATCGAGTTGAACTATTATGCTTGTGGTATTTATTTATAATGTTTTTGGTTGATTTCTCAGATCATAATTATTTGGTAGGGATTCCTTGGAATTGATTTGGCATTCCTACTTTACAGCAGTAAGAAAATAATGAATGGCAGAAAATTATAGGGTCGTCATTCTGTTAGTATGAGATTTGTTGACCTATTTTCAAAGCCTTACAAATTATGCAGTTTGCAATTATTCCTTGTTCTTTTCATAGGCCAATCGTGGGATTTTATTTGCACAAAATGCAATTGCGACTAATTAATCTCCAAGTCTATGGAAAACTTATGCTATATTCCTTCTTTTAAGTGACTCTCAAAATTTGATTATATTAAGATAGATTGGTTATTCTCCCCAACATACGCTGTTAACTTATTTATTATGAGCACTCCTTTTCTACCTATCAGGAAAGAAGTGAAACCATACCACTGGATCGACGGCAAAAGTTTCAAAAAATTAGCGACTCAGAGAAAGCAGGTGTTTCTAATAATGGAGCGCAAAACTCTCCAGGTGTGTTATGTATTCTAAGATTTGGTCCTTTGCTGATAAAATAGTTCAAAAGTTGTTAGCAGGGTTGGTTTTTTACTGTCTTCTGTGTGTGTTATATTATATGTAGTGAATCTATACTGTGTTTTTCTCTTTCTTTCAAAACCAAGTAAAATATTTAAATTATGGAACTTGTGCACAATTCTAGATCTGCAACTATTTCTCCATTTAGGAAAATGGTGACTGCATTAGGTCTATTTTTCATGTGTGATGATAACAATAACCTGAAGAGGAAAATGAAAAATTGCCACTTCTGGCACCATTTTGAGTATACTGGAATGTGAAGAATAACATTGGAACTTCTGCTTATATTATAGTGTTGTTTGTTGTACATGATGCTCTTGTATATGTTAAAGATTTTCCTTTTTCATGTTACTCTTGAATTGCAGATAAGCAAAAAGCTCGGGATACAGGTACCACAAAACTTAAGAATCGTGTGATGCCAGCACATCGCAGGCAAGAGTTCTTAGTTCTACTATATTACAAACCTTAACTCTTGTAATACAGATCTAGATTCCTGTAGGCAAGTGTTCTTGTTGCTATTCTAATAGCAAACTTGTTCACTTTTTTTCTTGGCAGGACCAAAGTAAGAGGGGCCCTCTTGCGTGATAGTGATCCCGAGTCTTAGCCCTTAATTCAAACCAGTTGCTCTATAGGAAGTTAAAATTGTCCCGACTCTATGCTTATTTCCTTTTAAGTCTATTACCTTGTACTATATATTGTATAACATGGAACTCATATTACTAGTTAGTCCAGCACATAAAATTTCAGTTATTCATTCACTTGTTAACTGTGCAAATGAAAATTTCTCATTTGATGCATGTTCCTCTAATCCTCTCCATATCTGTTTCTTTTTTGGGTAATCCCACGTGTCTCATACTACCAAAGACAATTTCGTTCGTGAAGTCGTGAGACACTAAATGTAGATCCCTCTTTCGGTGAAGATTTAAATCATAGTTGGCCATGTTTTGGAGGACTAGTCTCTTCAGCTAGATCAATATCATGTTGGTAAATCTCACATTTCTTAACTTTCATTTAGTGTTCTTTATGATTAATCATGTTTGTCAAAATGTCAAGCAACATTTGGAATGTATCTATCATGTTAGGATTAAAGCCGAGTTTCTAAGGACTTTTTGTTTGTTCTCTGTGGCATTTTATCGAATTTCAATTATTTCTGCTGAACTAGTAGCTTCACGCCCATGGCTAAACCCGCTGAATCTGTGCCAGAAGTTGTTAACGATGAAAGTGAATTTAAACTAATCTTGCATTATACTACTAATGATGTGTTTGTCTATGCTGAAGTTATTTATACATAATGTTTTTATTTAAACATTAACACTTTCTTCATTTATCAGAATATGATACATTACCAATACATGATTGTGAAAACATCACCATTACCAATAAAAGAATATGATAAATCTTGATTCTTAAAATATGGGAGAAGACAAAAGTCTGTTATAACTTATAAGTAGTCCACCTAAGTTTTAAAAATCAGAATTAAAGAAATTTTGATTATTGTGGGAAGTTATGATGTAGCTTGAGCTTCTAAAAGAATAGCAATATTATCTTTAAAAATAAAGTACTTATGATAATTATAACATAATTAAAAGAATTCCTATTTTATAAAAAATCTCAAATAATAATTTACATTTCTATACCATGTTAAACATAGTCAAACGACCTCAATACTGTAATAATGTAGTTAAACAAAGTTTATAATTAGGCCTACTGAAAGCAGACCTGGCTGAGAGTTCTTTAGTTACTAGTATTACTGTATAATGATAAAAGCCATTTTCATTGTTCTTTTTTAAGAAGAAAGCTGGTGAGTTGTCAACAAGCCTGAAATGAAAAAGAAAATAAAGAGGGATGAAATGAAGGAATCTCGATTGTGAAGAGAAAGACAAATGTTGTGAATTAAAGTAATCATATAAAAACAAAAATTCCAACATTAATAATATCAGGTTAGTACAATTTGTTGACACTGCCTGAATCTGTAATTCTTTACATTTTTTTTGGGTGGATATTATCTTCTTTGGTTGCTATCACAAGTAAAATCCAAGACATGTGAACCTCAAAGAAAGAGAGAGAGAAAAAGAGTAACAATAATTCACAAACTCACCATAGGCTTTATGCAATGACAGAATTACCACTGTTAACCCCTCTCTGAACATTTGTATCTAAGAATAACATAAGAAATGAATCTGTAAACCATGATGAAGCAAACAGTGACACCAACATTTTTCCATCTACTACCTTCTCCTCCATACCCTTCTTCCTTAAGCACATCCTCTCCCTTCATCACACATGCACCAAACATATACTCCAAGCACTTCTTTGAGTTGGAGAACTCATTGATCAGAAACCCTTCAAAGGGATACTTAAAAAGTGATATATAATGCATGAAAATCCAGTAACCAGGAATCTCATGGTTTGAGATGAAGTAACCAGAGAACAAGAAGAAAGAACCTATAACACCATTAATCACTGAATTCCCGACAATAAAATTAGGCACAAGAGCACTGAAACAAACCACAACTGAATTGGCTGTATAAAGAACAAGCCATATCAGTAACAGGAAGTGCAAAAAAGCAGTGAAGTTTGTGTTGAGACCAACAAGCCAGTATAAAGGAACTGTGAACAAAATGGCTAGGATTAGAAGAAATGGTAAGTAAACGAAGCCATTTGCAATAGCATAAGACGACACACGGTAGCTTCCACAAGATGTTTCCTTCATGAGAATTTCCCTTTCTTGTAGAAAAATTGGTAGAGCTTCTATGCTGCTTGATAGCAGAAAAGTTAATATGAAAGCAAATAGACCAACCCTTTCTTGTGTTCCTCTTAGATCATCTTTCAGGTTACAAAAGATTGACCCTAAAACTAGTCCTGAAATCAGCATCTGAATTGTCCTACATGCAAATAGCTCTTTTGTGCGGAATATGTTTTTGGAGAATCTATGAGTTAGAATCATAGTTTCTCGCAATCTAGAATTAGCAAAATCATATGAGAAATCCATTCCAGTTCCAGTTTTATTGATGGTATCTTCATCAATTACTTTAGATTGTTGAAAGAGTTGTTGCAAAGTGAACTTACCACTTATACTCTCACCTTGTTGTTCATCATCACCACCTTTCTTTTGTTGCATTGTCCCTTGCAATCGCCTCGGTGTTTCGGTTTCCACCTGCCATTGGTGTTGCTGTTGTTGTTGAATAATATCAATGGAATCAATAGCAAATTCAACTACATTAACATGAAGAGGAAGCTCTAGACCCATTAATCTCAAATTCACACTCAGTAAATCAGCAGTTCCATGATGTAACACAGAACCATTAGCTAACAACAACAATGAATTGAACAGCTTCACTATTCTGAAACCTGGTTGATGAATACTTAGTATTATAGTTCTTCCTCTAGTTTCAGCCATAACCTTGAGCATGTCAATAATTTGCAAAGCTGAAGTACTATCAAGCCCTGAAGTTGGTTCATCAAGAATCAAAACTTTTGGATCATGTATGACTTCAACACCAATAGAAACTCTTCGCCTTTCACCGCCTGATATACCTCGGACTCGATCATCACCAATTCTAGTACCAGCAACATGATCAAGTCCAAGCTCTTTAATCAGTGACTTGACCCTTGAACATTGTTGTTGTTGAGGAAGCTTTAGCCTTAGTTTTGCACTGAACATCATGGTTTCTTCAACTGTAAGTAAGGGAAACAAAGTGTCCTTTTGAGTAACATATCCTGATAGCTTTCTGAACTGAGATTTGTCTACTGGCTTTTGGTTCAACAACACAGACCCTTTTTGTGGTCTGTGTTTACCTGCTAGGATCTCAAGAAGTGATGATTTTCCAGCTCCACTTGGTCCAACAATTGCTAGAATTTCCCATGGTTTGGCTTGGAAACTCACATTCTTGAGTACATGCCTAACTCCACTGCAACCTTTTTCAACTTCTTCTATTTCTTGACCATTAGTATTTACTAGTTGTGGAGATTTGCTGAAGATTTTAAAAGGGTGTTCTGTTTTGTTTGTGTGGATTTTGTAGTTTATGCCAATGGCTTCAACTTCACAGCCCTGCATCTTCATTTGTTGCAAAGGTTGTTGTTTTTTGATTTAAACTCTTTTTTTCTCTCTTTTAGTTGTCAAACCCATTATTTGATTCTTTTCTTCCCCTCTCTTTGTTGTTACCTCTGTTTTAAATGAAAGATTTTGGCCTCAGCTACTGACAGTGAAACAATGGGTGGTTTGCAATTACACTGAGGCCCTCGAAGTTTGTATACAAAGGTTCACGTGCACTTCTTGCTGTTTCTCTGCCAATTTTATATACTTGGACACAACACACATAAGGATGCTTGTGTAAATCTAAATAATTAATAATTGATATAAATAATTTTTCTTTTATGATTAAGAATTGAACTCGGTATCTCAAAATTTACAATACTTACGGACCCTTTGTAACAACCATTTGCGTTAGATCCTAATGTTTGTGTAATATTAAGGATTAATAGTCATTTAATACTACATTGCCTGACATAATAAGTTGAGTACCGCGAGTATTATGATCAACTTTAAATCTTGATTCAACCGTCTTAAATTGCTTGAATCGGCACCAAACAGCGATTGAACTGTCAAAATAATCAAATCGTAGCAAACACCGGTTCAAGGTTCAACTAGTTGAATGGTTGATCGAACCGTCCGATTCAGTTTTGTTTTTTAAAACACTGATTCAAACATTAAGATGTGATTTAAAGATAGAACATAGAATAATTCAAGTGGATGTTCTGTCTTGTTGTTTAATGGACAGCTATACATTAAACACAACTTCACTGTGATCACCAATTGTATCTATAAAACAGTTTGATGACACTAAATCAGCAGCGCTGTAACTGTAAGTGATTTTGGTCTTATGGAGAATAGTAACACTGTAACAGTAGATACTGATATGAAGTTAACATTCACTCATCCACATGTTTGTTACTACTATTTTACCTACGTCTTGGTCCACACTCACAACAATCCAACAATTAAATAGTAAATCCAATTCTTTTTCTTGCAATAAAAATTGTTAGGTGCATAGATTGAATCCTGAACCTCATTCTTAATCCTCTTTAAACGTCTCAATTCATACTACTGAGCTAATGATGTAATTATAGAAAAGCAACAAGTACAAACCAGTAGCATTTTGTGTCACAAGTGTGGAGAGTAGTAGGGTTTGGGAACTTGCAAAGTAGTGGTCCCTTAGGTTCTCAAATTTGTGGCTGAGATTTCATAATGCTTCAGAGTGAATCAAAATATTGCTAAACTGTGGAATTTGACAAGCTCATCAATTATCACCTTTGTCTTCAAGTTCAAGCATCAACTACATTCAATTATATTTTCTGCCACACACAGGTTTCTGTGATTCTATTTTGGACTGCTTGATAAAATCATTTTCACAATATTCCAGTGTGACCGCGCACGCAAATGCAAATGTCCTTCATATTTCATCATCGAGGAACGAGGAACACGTAATATGTGTACTAATGAGGAGGTCCAAAGTTCAAACCTTCGAAACTAACGTAATCCATTAACATTTGTCTATAAAAAACAACACATCTTTACATTATTTTCTAAAATACAAATTCAAATATTTATGTATGATGACATGTGACTAGTTTTGTACAGTTAGTTGTATGTAAAAATGTCATAGAATATAATATAGTTATTATGAACATTTATCTGAGAAATTTGAGGGTGCATGCAATCACAAAAAAGGTGTCAGAATTCGTTAAATATGATCTCATTGTGTCTTCTTTTCTAACAAATTATTCCCATCTTAAGAAAATTGGTCATAACTCATAAGGGTGAAAATCTTCACAAAAAAGTTAAAAGAAATTATGAGTACTTGTCATAAGCAAATTGTTAGCTGCTAATATATTAGGAGGTTAAAGATTCGTTAATAGCAGAGATCAAATTTGGATGTCGTACATATTACATAATGCTTTTTGGATGTCTCAACTTATACTATATATTGGACTACTCTTTAATTACTTTATATTTAAGGAACTTTGTCACCATTCTAATATTTGATTTGATTCATTTTTATAGAGGAAGCAAGAACCCGTGAACTATTTCTGTGGTCAATTAGGTACACCCAGAAATTCTCACTTTCCATTAGCCCCACCTATACAGCAACTTATTATCACATATAGTATATAGTATTACTAAAATTGATAAGAAACAAAATCTAGCATGATAAACAAAAGTAATTGATGAAAAAAAAACACTAAGGTATCCCGTGAACTCTCCTCTTTCACAGTTCAATTATTCAACACCCCACCCCCTTCCAAGTGACTTTAGAATATTGGATTTGAATGATTTGGTTTTTTATTTTATTTTTTTTGGTCTAGTAGCCTAATGGTTAGAACTCACACAATTAAATGTGAAGAAGTGAAGTGTCTGGGGTTCGAACCCCGACCCCTGCATACATTATGCAATGTCCCTACCAATTGAGTTAAGCTCACGAAGACTTTGGTTTTTTATTATTTAAGGAAGTTTGTGTAATTGCATTGATGGTCCAAAATGGATATTTCTGTCTTTATTAATATTTTTATAATCTCTCCTTTTTTTTCATTCACCTTACATTAATGAGAAGTTGTTTCTAATGAGAAATGTAATATGGTTTTTACTAGTGTAGGATGTGACCCCTCAGTATGATTAATCCTTGGAATTGATTTGTCATTCCTACTTTACAGCAGTAAGAAAATTAAGAATTGTAGAAAATTATAGGATCATCATTCTGTTAGTATGGGATTTATTGGCCTAATTTGAAAGCCTTACAAATTATGCACTTGAAATTATTCCTTTATTCTTTTCATAGGCTAATATTGGGTTTTTATTTGCGCATAATGCAATTGTGATTAAATAATTTCCAAGTCTGTGGAAAACTTAGGCTATATTACTTCTTTGAAGTGACTCTCAAAAATTTTATTATTGTGCGTCGTACAGTTAATTATTTTTTTGTTCATTTGACTTGAACAGGATCTCTTTCGGTTTCCTTTAACTATTCACCTGCATACGGTGATAAACACTGATTCGAACATACAATATAAAAAAATGGTGTTGCTAACCGGAGACCTCAGAAGAATAATAAGAAAATTAAAAGTAATATGTTTACATTGAATTCATCACTTTTTATCATGTTAACATATTTTGACTTTTAAAAATTTAAATTTATCATTTCTCACCATTTTCTAATACAATATTTATATTTTTATCTTCTTATCCAATTCAAAAAAGACACTTTTAGCATTTCCAAAAAAAAAATATTGACTGATTACTCTTTCAATAACAATACTCCTATTTTCACTTCAGAATACTTATCCTTCCGATTGACTTTAGAATATTGTGGATTTCAATGATTTGGTTTTTTATTATTTAAGGAAGTTTGTTTAGTTATCCATTGATGGTCAAAATGAATCTTTATGTCTTCATTAATAT
>Ga0209282_1002403_pt1 | contig 10799 bp, 6 predicted proteins | sample Mtrugardesep15_FD_187529 | JGI IMG/M metagenome (GOLD analysis project Ga0209282, IMG submission 187529) | Root nodule microbial communities of legume samples collected from California, USA - M. trunc garden sep15 (SPAdes) (version 2) | ecosystem: Host-associated > Plants > Roots > Nodule...
CTAGACCCATTGAAAATTTTTTCAATTCTCAAACCTTAAACAAACTCCTAACAAAAATTACATAAAACAAGACAAACCCCACCAAAAATTAAGCATAAAAATCTCTTTTTTATTACATAGAATAAACAATGTGATCAAATAAAATTGAAAAAATGATATTTTTCAATGACCCACTTCCTGAATTGAGACAAAATCTCAGATAACATTAAAAAGTTTCATTTTTTAAGGAAAAAAAAAACTGAAACCTAGTATGTAACCTATAATATTGATGATGACAAGGAAAAAATAACCTGAAACATATGCAAAGAGAAAGGGTTTGACTGAAAAAATTGAATTTTCCAAACAAGTTGAATTGAATGAACTTGAATCAAAGCCACGCAAGATAAAACATGCGTGGTTTGGTTTATGCAAAAAATAGAAATTGAAAATGATGATTGGTTAAAAAGGGAAAAATAGGAGCGGGGTTAGGTGAAGAAAAGAACTAAGAAAAACAGTAAAGAATTAGAAAAGGTGTTTGAGTAATGAGTAGAATTGAATCATTTGATGACATTATTTAGTGACAAAAACATAGGATAAAAATTACTAATATAAGAATTGTTAAAAGGGTTTGGATTGTCGTTATTGTTCATTTTATTTTGGACAGTTATATATACACTTTTGTGGAGAGCAAGAAAGAAAAGAAATAGATTATAGTAGAAAGTTTGATTAATGAGAAGAGGTACATTTGGATACTCCCACATCTCTAAGTAAAAAGATAAATGTATTTTAGTTAAAATTTGGACTAAATACACATATTTTGTGTTAGAGGGATTATTCAATTATAAGGTATGGGATTTAATTCCTTCAAAAAAAAGTATAAGATTTAATTTCTCTTCTTTTTTTGACAAAAAGATTTAATTTCTTTTAAAAGGTGAGATTTGTCTTTTAAAAAGAGGTAAGATTTAAATATTTTTTTGATACAAGATAACCACTAATTTTTTAAAAGGTAAGATTTAAAAAATAATAATACACAAGATAACCACTAATTTTTGAAAAGGTAAGATTTAAATTTTGAAAACTAAAATAACCACTAATTTATTTATCTCTAAAAATATACACACTCAACAAGGAACAAAAGATACTAGCTCTGTGTTATGGTCGCATTTTACCATTTCATGAGCATTTTACCATTTCATGAAAATTGAACAAAATAAGAAATAAAATGATTATTATGCTAAATCATTCTTGTTAACTATTTGTGTATTTTTATTATCATAAATGTGAAGTAAAAAAAATAAGGTTTAATTACAGTTTTAACTCCTAACTTTCACAAAGTTACGATTTTGGTCCCTTAAAAAAACAACAAAACGGCCCCCTAAGTTTTGCATTTGTGGCAGTTTTGGTTATGCAAAACTTAGGGGCTGTTTTGTTGTTTTTTTTCTTAGGGAACTTTGTGAAAGTTAAGGGGTTAAAACTGCAATTATGCCAAAAAATAATTTGAGAGTGATTCATATAATATTAATTTTAGTGTACAATTAAAAAAAACAATTAAAACTAAATATAAAATTGAAAGTTACACTTTTTTGGAACATTTTTTTATAAATTAAATGTGACAATTTTAATTAACAGATGGAGTACTATTATTTTATTTTTTTAAAAAGATGGAGTACTATTTATTATTCTCTTAATCTCATATTAAATTGGTAAACTATTATTTCGTTTAACATTATTGTTATTTTAAAATATTTATAAAATAATATTATTTGTTCAACGTTATCTTCAGTTATTATTACAAGGTATACCCAAAATAATTCTTTCAGAAAAAAAAAATATCCCAAAAATAAAAACATAAATGAATAAACGATAATAATTGCAAGTGTTAGATGGATTGATCTTAGAATGTACCAAACATAAGAATCCATATTTGTAACCACCATATTTCTGAGATTAACTTTTACAAGCATGAAACAAACATAAATAATATACAAGTATCATCTTTTTTTTTTAACAAACACATGTTTTATTAATAAATTAAATACAACTAGTATTTTTTTATTGATCCTGAATAATTCAAAGAGATTACGTAATAAGACGGAGGAAGTATATGTGTATGGTCTTAAATATTGTCAACAAATGTATGGTCTTAAACGACAGTTATACATCAGACATTGATGAAGTATTAATTTATTTGCAGAAGTTTCAAAATTTTGTGATGTTAGTGTGTATGCGTGTCTACTTGTAACCATAACCGCCAACTATAAGGTCAGCTCCAATGGCTGTGGTGAAGTTTAAGAGATTTTCATGGACCTTAAAAATTGTTTTTATTTTAAGATAACTAACAATGAAATCTTTGGATTTTATGTAGGTTTATTCTTTATTAATAGTGACTACTAGGTAGGTAGTGTGTCCTACAACAGGCCACTGATACGTTAGCCACAATACTATCCATTAATTTGTTTCTTCTTCTCATTTTGTTGTATGTTGTTAATTTATTTTATTTATTTTATAAGAAGTATGTTGTTAATTTCTTGTAATTGCTATTTATTTGTTTGTTCTTATCATTATCTTTTGTCACTTTGTGTGCATTTGTTCATTTTGTTGTTAGACGTTAGTTATGCAGATTCCTATTTTATTTTTATAAATACATTGACTTTTATTTTTGAAACTAATTTTCTACTCAATCCAATCTCACTTTTGTTTTGTCAGTAAGTTTTTTTAGGCAAGCTATCGATCATTTAATTGGAAATTAATAAGCTTACGTGAGCTCTACGTAACTAATTAAGAAGTTGTTACAAATAAATAAAGGGCAAAGTTATTATTCCAATTCCAAATCTAGATTAGTACTCCACAGCGAAAAGGCACAAGGAACATTCTAAAAAGTGCAATTGAAGTAAATGAATGTATCATGTTTTTCATTTTTGAGGCATGAATCTATCTTGCTATAAAATGTCAAGATGTAACTCTTCTTTCACTCTAGGCATATAGAATGTATTATTGTCTTGATTACGCTTTCTACAAGGTGGAAATTCATATTTTACATGGGATTTCAATGGACCTAATATGTTTAACAATTAATTAATTTTCTCATAAGGATTAGTATTATAAGGTATTTTTTCATGCCATGTCTCTTGTTTCGACGGAGAATACATATTTTCGGGTGTCTACTACTCTGTCTTTAATACGTTTTAGTATGAATGCGTGTAGAATGTGGATGACCTTTTAGATCTCTTTGCATGGGTATTGTGGCGCAATTTCATTCCATTATACTCGGATTAGTATGATTAAAGAGAAATTGTTTGGAATTCCTCTCTATAAGTGCTAAAACATATTGTAATGTGCAATGAGGAGACACATACATCATGAAGTTGTGGTGAATAGTCAAACAAGCGGCTATAACATGTAAATATGGGTAGTGAAATGTCTGAAATTCACCACAACCATACCATTGTATGTCGAGGTCTACCTTATTTCCCCGTTGGTCAGCCGCTTATTGGACGGACAACTCCAAGACACTGAAAATGTTTTGTCCTCAATTGTGTAATGTATAAGACACAATGCCAGTTGTTGTTTAGATTGTCTAATGTATAAGACACAATGGCAATTGTTGTTTAGGAGAATAAGAGGTTGGGTTGGGGTGTGACCAACATACTTAAGAGTAATTTAACCTAAAAAAATGTCTTTGTGTAGGCTCGATGTGGACTTGTAATCCATTTTGACCACTTTAGTTAAGGGTAATTTAACCCAAAAAATGTCCGACCAAAATAAATAGTCATTTTTTTTAAGGAAAGTACTTAACTTTATTATTTTCTATATAATGGTATAGATTAATGTTCGGTACTCTTTCTTTACGAAATGTTTGGTCATTTTATGTTTTGTTATTAACTATTCTTTCAAAATTTAGCTCACAATATTCCCAACGTGACTCACACTCACGTTAGATATCAGCGTGAGTTAACGTATACCAAACTTTAACGTAGGTTAACTCTAGTCGAGTTCATTTCTCAAATATATGAAATTTACTTATTGCCATGCCAAGCACGCTAATTAAGAAGATATTTATGGATGAAAAATGGTGTATGTGTTGAGGGAATGGTGGGACAAGGCCACTAATTAAAAGACAAATTTTATATTCACCAAATTCATACGAGAATATGTGTATGTGTTGTCTTAATAAAGTAAATTAACTTTTCCCCCATTTATTAAAGAGGCAGATGTTATTGAGAAAGAAAGTTTGCCAAATCCTTTACAAGCAGCAGCAGCTTCAGCTTTAGCATTTTCAATTGGTGCAATGGTGCCACTTCTTTCAGCATCTTTCATTAAAGATTATAAGATAAGGGTAGGTCTTTGTTTTGGGAGCAGCATCTTTCATATCCAGTATTGGGGTTCGACCTGCGCTAACTCACGATGATATCCAGTATAAGTGTGAGTTAACTCGCGTTAGATATATCGAAGGTGAGTTAACTCGTGTTGAGGTATTTTAGTCGGTTTATATGAGACTGAGCAATTTTGTACACGAGAAGTGTAATTTTCTTGAAGTAGTCACAAAGTACAAGTCAAAGCCCCACATAAAAGGCTTCATATATCACACATAGCCCAATATAGGAAAAGACTCGTTAAATGAAGAAGAAGAAAAAACATAATTATGAAAATGAACCAAGTATGTACTTTAATCTCAATGGCTTCATTTTTTGGGTAGATTGACAAATAAAAATAGTTATTAAAAATTCACACACATAAGTGGAAGAATCATGGTATGAATCTTAATCACAATATATGACCTAATAATTTTGATATTTTAATAGTTGAGTTACGGTTTATGATGTCTTCAATTTTTTTAAGTCAGAAAAAAATAGTGGTCAATAACTTCAGGCTTAAATATTCATCTTTATTTATCATATAATACTTAAACCCCACTTAATTTATTTTTAAAAATATTTTATAGTATAAGTATTTTTAAAATGACAAGTTGTTCCCTCCTCTTCCCTCCAAAATTATCGAATCAAACATACCCTTAATTTCATTTATTCTTTGTTAAAAAAAACCAGGTACATGATCTCCCCTACGAAAATCAATGAGTGAACCAAAATAATTGTCACATATGGGAGAAAGTGAGATGTACCTATATAATGATTATAAGTGTTTGGAAGGGCATGCACATTTCCAGCTATTTGTGAGGTCTAAAACAATTGGCTTGAAATTTGAAACAGAAAGGCTGGCACAGGCAATACCATGTGCTAGTTGACTCTAATGCCTGCAGCCACAAACCTCTTTGCCGTGTAGTATTCTGTGTGTCCATTAATTATGCACTAAATCTAAATTCATATCTCACAAATCAAATTGATTTCTTTTGATATGCAATTGTGGAACCAAAATTGACCATTCAATAATGAGATGAGAGTCAAACTTGCTGAAGAAGAAAAAAAAATGTTTATCAATGTGACGTATCATGCGATTATAGGACTACCATACTCATAAGAGGTAGAGAATATAGTCATATTCATGAAGTAAAAAGTAAAAAGTTACTAGGAATCATATTGATAATTGATTGATAAAGGAAGGTTCAGCTTTCAGTGTTCTTGCCCCATTGTTGTGTCATTATCTTGTACTATAATTGTTAGTTGTTACATGCATTATACCTATAAACAATCAAACAGGATATTGAACCAACAAGACATCCGAATCATGATTCAATTGATTTATACCGCTTGAACTGAGACGAATTGAACCGCTCAAATAACTGAACCATAAATGTTACCGGTTCACAATCCAAGAACAGTCTAGTTTGATTTTTCAATCATTAGTTCCTACTCCAGAGGAGTTCCTTTTCAAATGTCAAAAACTTGTATAACTATAACCTTGGAAGAAACTTAAAAGAATTTCGATGTCCAACTTCAGACTTACGCTAGATTCGGAAATTAAAAATAAACATGCAAAAGAAGGAGGGAAAAAATAATTATGCTCAATCTGAAAAGGTGTCTAAATATTCCATTAAATATATAATTTAGAACTATATGTTATCTATATTATATTGATAAAATGCAAAATTCATGTACAAGTAGACTTAACAAAATGGAAAAGACTACAACCATTGTCACCTAGGTCCAGAAAGTTCAATGGCTTCGATAATAAAGGAAGGTTCTTCATGAACATCACTATAATTTTGAGAGAAACTGCAAGTCCTTTCATCATATAGGTTACCCCCTCCTTGTGATTCCTCTGGCCTCACTGACAATCCAATAAGCCCTTCAAGAATCTTCAAAACTTCTGACATCTTTGGCCTCAAACTAGGAAGAGATTGAGTACACTGCAAAGACAACTCGACCGCTTTCTCTAACTCTACCGGATCATAACATCCCTTTAGATCCCTGTCAACTAACACTTCCAGCCGCTTCTCTTCAAATAAAGTTCTAGCCTGCAGGATTAACCAATTTAATCAAAATCTAAGGTCAACAAAATCTTCAGGGTAAAAAGCCAGAAGTCATGAATTTCATGAAACTGTATTCTGAAATGTTATTAGGTATTAATATGTTAAGTTGGTAGACAGGGTTTGAACCCTGAACTTTCTTCTCAAACACTCTCGACTATTCCAACTCAACCACTTGAGGTACGCCTTCAGGACAAATGAAGCTACGATTTCAACAAGCTAGTTTCTATGCAATTTTAATTAAAAACCATAAAGTCAAAGGTTATTAATAGCCATCGTGTAAAGATTAAGAGGACAACAATGACATACGAGATAGAAAGGGGATCATTGAAAGAAATTGAAAAGCTACGTACCCAATCAAGAATCATTCCCTTTTGGACCTGAACATTTCCAGCATCCAATGCCTTTTGTCCTGTTATGAGCTCCAAAAGTAATATACCAAATCCAAAAACATCTGTTTTTTCAGAAGACTGTCCAGTTGAGAGATACTCGGGGGCAATGTGCCCTACAGTCCCGCGTACTGCAGTAGTTACATGTGAATCCCTTTGATCTAAGAGCTTAGCAAGACCAAAATCTCCCACCACAGCTTCAAAACTTTCATCTAACAAAATGTTTGCAGCCTTAACATCCCTGTGGATTATTTTTGGATTGCATTGTTCATGCAAGTATAGAAGCCCGCGTGCTGCCCCAACAGCAATGCGCATTCGACTGTCCCAATCCAAGCATGGCTTTCCACGGAAACTCTCTGCTTCGGAATAAGAGAAAATCAATTAAACTATATCGACACTAGATCGCAGCAGAGGGGGAAAATGTATTTCATATAGATTTTTGCATTAATTTTAGAGGTACCAAAAGATTTTTCTATAAAATAGATTACTAGATAAACATTTTAATAATTATTACAAACCTCTTAAGCGATCAGCAACACTGCCATTAGGCATGAACGGATAAACGAGTAACCTTTCATCTGGTGTCATACAAAATCCATAAAGACGCAAGAGGTTACGATGTACAGCCAAGCCAATCATCTCAACTTCGGTTTGAAACTGCACTTCTCCAGTATAATTAGGATCTTTAAGCCTCTTTACTGCCACCAACATTTTGTTTGCAAGGCATCCTTTGTATACAACACCAAAACCACCTTGTCCTACGATATTTTTTGAAGTGAAATTTCCAGTAGCAACTTGCAATTCACGGAAGGAGAACCTCTTCAAATGTCCAATCCCAAATTCACAATCTTGCTCCACTTCAAATATAAACCAGTATTTGTCAGAATATGTGCATGTTTTGAAGGGAGGAAAAAAGAAAAGAAGTTCATTTCAGGAAGTACCATAAGATGAATAGAGGATTCGTGATTTGTACCAATGCAACCAATAGACGAGTAGCATCACTGAAATTACAAATGCGCAACTAAAGCCAATAACAGCAGAAAGCACCACATGGTGATGACTTCTGACCGTCTGAGATGACCCTGTATCTGCAAGTGAAAACATCTTTCACTTCTACTTCAATTCACTAATTTATTAGGATTTTGTAGATGCAAGTTAAATGCGTAATACCATTAACTGGATTTGAACCGCCCATACAAGTTTCTGAGGATGATGCACAGAGGAAGTTGTTTCCTGAAATACTACGAACAAAAAACAGTAAAATGTCAAGCAAGACATTTATAATAAAAACGGTAAAGAAAAACCAGTAGAAGTGTTTTTTTCAATATGAATATTAGAATTCACATGGTAAATATGAGACCAAATCTTATACCGTGATAAAACTCACCTATAGCCTTTTGCTAAAATTTTTGGAGTAGGACCACTAAGATTGTTGAATGACAAATCCCTACAACATGTAGAAGGGTTATTAAACTAAGTATTAGCAACAAGAACATAGTTCAACAGGAAAACAGCGACAAAGGAAAAAAAAATCAAAAGAAAACTGTGACAAAGTGCATACAAGAACGAAAGTCCTGTGAGATTAGCAACAAGTTGAGGGATCTGTCCAGATAGTTTATTTTTGCTGAGCCGCCTGAAATACTTGGCTTGAAAAAATTAGGAAGTAAACAAGCAGAGAAAGGCTAACGAGTTATATTATAAAGAATCGTCGTTCGCTGAATCTAGTTGTCAAGCAACACTCACAAGTAACTAAGATGAGTCAAAGAGCCCAAAGTACTAGGAATGTTCCCAACAAGCTGGTTACCGGAAAGATCAAGGGTTTGAAGCTCTAACAGGTTTCCTATCTCGGCCGGGATAGGACCAGATAACTGATTGTTCTGCAATAGCCTAAGACAATACGACGAAAAAACTCAGTGATAAGTAAAGCTGGATTATGCGAATAAAGTCCTGAGATTGCAACTCACAATGTTCGGAGGTGACTTAAATTTCCAATTCCAGAGGAAATTATTCCAGATAAACCTGCACTGGCCATTTCCCTGACAAACACCGTCACATATCAATAACTTAACAAACTGAACAAGTAATTTCATTAATAACATAAACACCTCAAATATCAGAAGAACTGATAGTATGAGAAAAACACTAGTCGTTCCTAGAGATGACAATGCTAAACTGTAAAATCTGTTCCATTCCTCACAGCCAAAAAATAAATAAAAAGGAACCAAGTTTAACTGTATGTTTGGTTCAAAATTGATTAAAAGTTGGTAGTATTAATTTTGACTTATTTGAATGTTATTGAGTAGAATTGACTCGGCCTGCAAAATTGATTCTAACATGAAGCTAGAAATTGGAGTTTTAGTCTCTACAATTGATTTTTCACTCTAGAATTTATTGTTCAACTCATTCTTACATCTAATTTACATTTATAACTCACTTATAGCTTATATCTATTTAGCACAATTGATTAATTCAAAATCAATTTTTGTCACTACTGAACCAAACACACACTGACAAATTGAAACCAGAAAACACACTTACAAGGAAATGACATAACCCTCAGAAGAGCAACCAACCATGTTCCAAGTACAAGGATCAACCGAATTAATATCCCAACCATTCATAGCATGCAACCCATCATTCATCTTATTCTTCATTGACATCAAAGCAGCCACTAAAACATGTACAAAAACATAACCAAGTTAGCACAAACAAAAAACAACAAAACAAAACAATCTCTTACAGTTGAAAATGTGAATGAAACCTTCATAGTTAACACCCTTTGGAGAGAGAAGACTTTCATTACCCTCAACAACCACTAACACCAAATGTAACAGAACAAAAAAGGTAACAAACCAAACAAACACTTTTTCCATGAAACAAAGACAAAAAAACTGATTCAAGTAGTGGGAAACAAAAAAGTTTGAAACTTTTTTAGTGGGATCTTCTGTTCTAAGCTTTTGGAAAAGCTAATAAATGCAATCAACAAAACCCTTTTGAGAAATCTAGCTTCTTGCCTTGAAAGAAGTGAAGTTGAAAAGATAAAAGAAAATATTTATATTTATAAAAATTAAAAAAAGGAAAATAATCATATTTTTTGATCGAGTTTCAAAGTGAAAAATGTTAAACATAACAATATCATCGACATTTATCAGTTGAGTTAGATGTTACTAGATGCGACAAAGAAAATGTATTAATAAAAAAGATGGTGACTCGTGATATGGGAACATGGCAGTGTTTGTCGAATGGTTATGATCACGTGATTGTTGTGTTGTGGAATTGTCGTGTATTGAGAGAGTTAAAACTGTTGGATTTAAGGTGGTGATTGGAAATGGACGGTGGAGATTTGATTTGGTTGTTGTAGTAAAACGAGGTGTGAGTGAGTTTGCGTATGGTAACGGACACTCATGGCGCGAAAGTATATATTTATAGTTTTGTGATGTTTGGACATTTTGGGAATTGCATGTCTCGGAGCTCGAGGTTCTCATGGTTTGACTGTGGAATGCCAGCAGCATTATTGTTAGGACTAATTTTCACATTAACTTGCATAAGGTGGTGCTGTGCTGTGCTGGAATATTATGATTTGTACACTACTAGTACTAGTGAGTACTGACATACACAAAAAAGTAACATGGAAATGGGAATGACATTAATTTTTCATCACTTCATTTTTTCCTTGGTAGAAATAGTTACATAAGAGTAGAGTAGGCACTTTCTTTGTTAATAAGATTCACTTTAAATTTGCAACGTCACTCGTTGAGGAAAAACAATAACACATTCTATAAATATAATTGCATTCAATTATGTTTTGTTACAAGAATTAATGAATATTGAATTCAATTATGTTTTGTTACGTGAATTAATTGATATGACAACAGATTATTAAATGTATGTAAAATAATTGTACACAACATAATTAGAATCTTGTTATATTCAAGCCATTACCGATGTATGACTATGTGTAAACAATTATTTTTAGAGTAAATTACACTCCCCTCCCTTCAAAGATG
>Ga0209282_1002405_pt1 | contig 10795 bp, 8 predicted proteins | sample Mtrugardesep15_FD_187529 | JGI IMG/M metagenome (GOLD analysis project Ga0209282, IMG submission 187529) | Root nodule microbial communities of legume samples collected from California, USA - M. trunc garden sep15 (SPAdes) (version 2) | ecosystem: Host-associated > Plants > Roots > Nodule...
TGGTGATCTAACTATTAATTTCAATAGACCTTCAAGATCAAACGGTTTCATTTTTGGCAAAAACATCACATGGTTAGATTTAGAAAGATTTATGAGGTCTATGGTGGACCACTTATAAAGTTGGTTCATCTTAGACATTTATAGTTAAAAACTAACGGAGAGAACCAAAAGAGGTAACGATAGAAGATTTATTGGACCAAATTGAGACACTTTATAGTTAAGGAACCAAAATAAAAACCAAAAATAAGTTAAGATACCAAAGCATGTATTACTTATATCTATATCTATGTATATCATAAAAATATCCACTTTGATCATGGTGATCACCTTCATTGCCATTGTTTTTATCATGATGAGTATATAATGTATTGTGTATTAGTGTTAGGATAAAAAAAAAGGCATAACAATTTTCTTCATGTGATATATTCAAGTTTAGAGTCCAAGCCACTTGTGACCATAGGATTTTGGCCTAATATATATTAAAACGATTGAGCCTTAAATTAACCTTTTGATATAATTTTTTTTAACTATATAACTTTTGATAACAAAAATATATTGGTGCCCAAAAAATATGGAACCATGTCCAATTTTACGCCCTAAACATGCTCATAGTTGCGACTAGTACATTCAAACACTTAAACACTCAAGTCTGATTTTGAATGAAGTGGGTTAAAAATTTAATAGAATGGTGTACCTTTCTCCTAGCGCAGAGGTTCTTTCCTAGGTATAGTTCAAGGAGAAATGAACGGGAAACATTTGAGGCCGTTGAGGAATTTCCCTCGTGATCTGCCTTTGATATTCATCATGTGGTGATCAATTGATGAGAGGTGACGCTTGACTATCTTGGTGTTGGTTCTTGGATTTCCCAACTGTTGTATTTTGGATTTTCACTCTTTCAATTCACACGACACTGGTTTTACTCAATGTGGGATTTGGTGTTTAGTCATTTAACTTCTAATTTCCACACTTGTTTCAACAGTTGGCAATACAACGTTTGTTGCGTGTACCCTTTTTCTTTGGGTCGAAAGGTCTACCTTTGTAGGAGTCTACTATGCATTGGGCCTAAACCTACTGTGAAATAGTAACCAATCATGAAAGATGATCGCTCAATAGACCCTTGAATTGCTAAAAAAATCGCAAAAACAAACTTCATGAGTTATCAACATTTTAAGCTAAAAAATGCCCATTGAAAGTTGGGACCTGATGGGATGAGCAATTTCGAGGGATCTAATGAGCAACAATCATCGTAAAACAGGCATCGGGAGATGATTGCTCAATATAGGTCCTTTGAATTGCTTAGAAATTTGTGAAAACAAACATCGAAAGTTAAGACTTGATCGACATTTTAGGCTAAAAAAATGGCCATCAAAAGCTACTGCCCGATGGGATGAACAATTCTGAAGGGCCTGTTGAGCAACCATCGTTGCAAAACATTTCACAATCTGGGAGCCAAAATTAAAAAAGAAGGTAAAAATCCTTAAACAAAACTAAGAATCTATAACAAAGAAATTGAATTAGTTTATATTCTGATTCTGTTAAACCATGCTTTTGGAGCTGCATTTTTGGGACCACCTGAAAAGTAAAGTATTGTTCCCTTTGTATGGCTTTATCTAAAAAAGAATATATTAACGATTATATCATAGAGCAACGGCTTCAACAAATTATGATGGTATGAGGTTATAAAAGTTCAGATAGCACTTAGGTGACATAGAGTAGGGTGATATTGGTGACATTGACCAATCAAAATGTTACAATTCATATGAAAGAAAGAGAAAAAAGGCACATGTGACATTATGGTTGGTCAATGTCACCAATGTCACCAACTCTATATCACAATCCTAAAAGTTCATAGGAAAATTATTCTCTTACGAAAACAAAAGGTAAAGAAGAGAAAAAGAAGGCAATACCTTTCATATCATCCATATCTTTCTCTTATTTTATTTACTATCTTAGGAGAGAGTTCTGAATTTTAAGGATAATTTAGTTGCTTCACTTCTTTATTTTAAGGTGATTTTATAGGCTTTGTCTAACCTACAGAGACAAAATGGTTTTACACCATACACAAATGTCTTTTTTACAATTAAAAAAAAAATCATATCACATTTCATTAATTTAATGATGAGATTTATTGATTTAATAATAGAAACTAATTTATGTATGGTGTAAGATTTGTCTCGTTTATGCACCACCAACTTGACTAATTTCGTAAGTATGAAAGACAATTTAATAACTTAAACCAAACAATTTTATAAGTATGAAACAACATTTGAGGCCTTAGAAAAATGGGGCATAAGGCAATTGAGTATTGAAATTGCTCTTTAAACACCTATAGTTTGCTCACAAGCACCTAAAACTATCAAAAATACCCCAACAACAGTTAATTACCGTTCGTTTAGAACGGGAGTTAATTTCCATTCGCTTGTGAGTCAACTACTGTTCACATGCAACGACAGTTAACTCATGTTCCTAAGTGAACAATACAATCTGCTTGTGTTCATGATTGGTCTAATAGATATTTAACTTTTTTTAATAATAAAATGGTCTAATAAATATCTTGGCCTAGAGGGACATATTTTTTAGAATAGAGACTCGTGATAAGGTGGATAATTTAATTTAATTTTATAAAGTTGGAGCCTAAATTAAAATAGGCTATGAACAAACAAGTCTACATATGCCATGATTCTTCAACAAACAAATTTTGGTCCATGATGGACCAACTTGACAAAAAAAAAAAAGAGTTGTTATTTTATCATAAATGGTGATGAAATTTAGACCACACTAATATCCATCATTCAATTATCAACAAAAAAATTAATTATGAGTAATATGGTTTCTCATTATATTTTTTTGGTACAAATATGGTTTCTCATTATATGATAATGAGTAAAATAAATGTACTCTTTTTTGCATATGGTGTCTGTCCTAACAAAAGAAAGGCTCCAAAAGAAGGGGACATGCAAAAAAGTGGAAGTAAGATAATAAAGCCAATGCCTACCTGTCCATGAAAGTGAAAGCTTAAGTCACAGTGTTTTCACTTTTAAATCCATCTTTAACAAACATCACCTCACCTCAAAATTATTAACAAAAACTAATATAAAATAATGATTTAATTTGTATACACCGACGACGGTGTAATACATTCAATCAAATCAAGTTATGTACATATTTGTGTAGATATTTTAGGAACTAACATATAGAAGTGTCATTATAGTGTGCATGTGTAAAAAAGTTTTACAAGGTCACATAAAATAATACAAGACATGTTAATGTTTCAACTTTCAACAAAATCTATTTGGACTCCACATGATGACATGTTAGAGAGTTCATATTCATAATGAAAGAATAAAGTGTAGTCGGTTTCTTTTCAAGAATCTTTCTTTTTCTTTTCATTGTTAAGTAATTACTATGGCTTCTTCCCTTTAAGACCTTTCAAAGCAAAAGTGAAGAAAAATGGTTGAAACATGCTTTGTACATTCATATATTCATTTAGCAGCTAGTGACAATAGTGAAGTGTAGGCTTGTGAACTAGTCCTTTTGTTGTGAGTGAATTTTTGGTCCTTTCATTTTCAATCTTTGTCATCAATTTGTATTGATGTGTGCATAGAAGAAGCTGACACATGAGAAAAATGGTCTATTTGAGGAAATTTTGTTGATGATGAGTTTCTGAATATTTTGTGGCTACAAGTTCTTAAGGTATTTGAAGTTCTATTGTTTTCTTATGGTTATAGTTGTTTGTTTTTTCTTCAAATTTTGAATTCTAATTAAGCACTTCTTGTTGATTTGTTTTGTTCACTTTGTAGAGGTAAAAGCTTTTTTTGATGTAGAATTATATCATATCAAAACCTTTCTTAAGTGCTTCTACTTTCTGTAGTTTTCTCATGAAAATAATGGATTTCTTTGAACATTGAAGAGATGTAGCTTTGAATGAACTTAAAATATTAAGTTCATTCACATTATGGATCATGGTTCAAAATTGCGATTGAGGCTGCGGTTGCAATTTTGCGGCTAACCTTTATATTGCGGCAAAATATGGTCAATGTGGCTGTAATTGCAGTTGTGGAGACCTCTAAAACCTTTACATTGCGGCCGCAGTTGTAGATTGCAATTTAAAACTATGCTATGGATTTAATGCATCATCATTCATTTCATTCAAATATATTATTTCCACTTTCTTATGGATGATTAAATTTTCACTGCTTCAAATTTCAGGACTTATAGAGAAACAAGCTTCAATGTTTGAGAAGACTATGATCTAAAGCTTTCGACATTTTAGCAAAATCTCTCATCATCTATTGTTCATGCTTTAACTTACCAATGGAAAATAAGCTCTATCCAAAAGTGATTCTAGTTTTAGTAACAATTTTCCTTTCAACTTCTCACTCAACTGAACTTCAATCCTCTCACACTCACACTCTTTTGAGAATCAAACGCCTATTAAACTTTCCTTCGGTTTTAAGCAGTTGGAATTCCAACACAGATTTTTGCAACACAGATTCAAAAGCTTCCCTTACTGTTGTATGCTATGGAGAAGCCATAACTCAGCTACACATAGTTGGTGAAACAACAAAACCTCAACAACTTCTTCCAAAAAACTTCTCAATAGATTCATTTTTCACAACACTTTTGAGAATTCCAAGTCTTAAAGTCCTCACACTAGTTTCCTTAGGGTTGTGGGGTCCACTTCCTGGAAAAATTGGTAGTTTACCATCTTTGGAAATAGTTAACATGAGTTCAAATTTTCTATATGGTAAAATCCCTCAAGAGCTCCCATTGCTATCAAATCTTCAAGCACTCATTCTTGATAACAATATGTTTGAAGGACATTTACCTGATTGGTTGGATTCTTTTCCGTCGTTAACCGTTTTGAATTTGAAAGAAAATTCATTCAACGGTTCGCTTCCTGATTCGTTGAGTAGCTTAACGAATATGAGAGTTCTTTCGCTTTCTCGTAACCGTTTTACCGGATCAGTACCGGATTTGAACCGTTTGAGTAATCTTCAAGTGTTGGAATTGGATGATAATGATTTTGGACCAAACTTTCCTAGAATCGGTAACAAGTTGGTTACTTGTGTTCTAAGAAACAATAAGTTTAGGTCTAGTTTACCTGATAATATGAGTTCATATTACCAACTCGAGAGATTCGACATCTCGGAAAACGCGTTTGTTGGACCGTTTCAGTTAGAATTGTTTTCACTTCCTACAATCACTTATCTCAACATTTCAAGTAACAAATTATCAGGAATGCTTTTTGAGAATCTGTCATGTAATTCTGTACTAGAAGCTGTTGATTTGTCTTCAAATCTTTTGACTGGAAAATTACCAAAGTGTTTAGTGTCACATTCCAATGATAGGACTCTTCTGTATGGTGGAAATTGTCTTGAGGAGACAAAACAAAATCAACATGAACAAGCCTTTTGTCACACTGAAGCAATAGCTGTTGGAATAGTAGCCGAGAGAAAGAAGCGTAAAGGAGTATCGAAAACAGTTCTTTCTTTGGGGATAGTAGGTGGAATTTTCGGAGGACTTGCACTTTTTGCATTGATTTTTACTTTTATGATTAGAAGAGGAAATGGTAAAAGCATGATGATGAATTCTCAAACAAAGTTAATATCAGAAAATGCAGCTTCTGGATACACTTCTAAGTTAATCTCCGATGCAAGTAAGTAGATTTCTCGCTTTGATAATTAGTCGTGCGTGCTGCAACTTCTTGGCAATAATTTCTTGCATAAGAATTAAATTTGATTAAGAATTTTCTTTGCATTCTTTCATGTTAAAGATATATGTTAATGATTTGTTTGCCTTCTACTTAAGGGTATGTACCTAAAACAATGAAGTTTGGAACTGTTGGCCTTCCACCTTATAGAGCTTTTTCACTGGAAGAGATTATGGAAGCTACTAATAACTTTGACACCACTTCTTTTATGGGTGAAGGTTCTCAAGGACAGGTATGCCACTTATTTTAAGTTAATGTCAATATAGACTATCTTAGAATTTGGACAGGTCCGTTAAAGGTAATTTTGGGTATGACGCATAGTTACTGATAAGTGGACAGGTCCGTTAAAGGTAATTTTGTAAATTGAACTGTATAGTATTTCAACACAAGTTGTAATATGTAAACTCTAAGTTTGAATAAAAGAAAGGTACTTTAGTTACATTGCGTCTTCCACACGCTCAAGGCTAAACATCAAGAGCGTGAACGAGTGGTCCTATAAATTTTGAATTGAGCCTAATTCATTTTTACAAAACCGACTTGTAAGGTGAGAGGCGCCTCTTCTATATAAAGTCTTTCTCAAACCATACCTCATCCGATGTGGGACCCTTAGCTAAACAGAAAGGAACATTTTTCTTGTAAACATGAGCTCTAGTAAATATGCTCTTGTACACATGGTTGTGATGAATTAAGTTCATCTGAGAGAATTTCTTCATTTTCTCGTAGTTTGGTTGTTTGAAATTGAATTCCTTGTTGTATGAAAGTACAAGTTGCTTGAAAAATGCATATAATGAATGTTCTATAAATATGAAAGGGATTGGAAATTAATATACCATCTACTGATGAAGGACCACCTATTGGAACAAAACTTTTTTGTGGATGTTATTGGACCATTTCTATATAGCAGTAGTACCACTAACTAACAAACTCAAAGACAGCTGGAGAAGTACAAAATAGGTGTTGCAGAATGTTCAAAATTTAATGTGTCTGTATAAGTGAAAATTCTACCACCTATTTGGTTTCAGAAAATCTTTTTTGTTTCCATTTCTTATTGTCACTTTTAATTGAATGTCACATTGTGTTCGGTCCATTGTGCATACGTCTCCGACTGCAGAGCAACTGCATTACTTTTTTCTATTAACTAAACTTAGGGTTTGCAGATTACAACTTGTATTTAAATACTACAGTCCAGTTTACTATATTACTTGTGAAACCGTACCCCTCCAGTTATCGGTAAACTATGAGCCATGCCGACAATCAAGAGAGTAATTTTTTCAATCAGACGTGATTCAACTACGCTACCATTTACCTAAAGTTGTTATGAAAAATATTGTTACTCAACTTACTTCATGTTTGAACAATTGTTTGATGTATGCATCATTTAAAAAAAAATGTGTATTTTATTTTATGCTTCAGATGCACAGAGGTCAACTAAAAGAAGGTTCACTAGTTGCCATCAGAAGTGTAAAATTGACCAAAAGCTGCAGGACTAGAGATTTCATGCAGCACATAGAAATGATATCAAAATTCAGACATCATCATTTAGTCAGTGTTCTTGGACATTGCTTTGAACATTATTTAGATGATTCAAATGTCAGAAGAATATTTATTGTCTTCGAGTATGTACCAAATGGCTCACTCAAGACATGGATCTCAGGTACTCTATCATAATTAATGTCTCTTTTCGAGCTTATCTACTCGCATAAGCCCTTGAAAGTCTATCTGAGAGTTTATAAAAATAACTTCTGAGAATCCATTATGAAAACTGATTATAAGTTATACCTTATATGAAAACAATTTTCTATAAGCGCTTGATTAAGTTGTTTATCCAAACAAGGAGTAAATTTATATCTTAGTTTGGACTCGTCAATACTCAATACCATTAAGCTTCTGATGAATCAAACATTTCACTCACCATGAATTTTGTAATGGAAGACTGAAACAATAATGCATTTTCTGATATCTTCTATATGAACATGTTATGTGACAGATAGGCATTATAGAAAATCTCTTACTTGGACTCAACGCATCGAAGCTGCGATCGGAGTTGCAAAGGGAATCCAATTTTTGCATACAGAGATTGTTCCTGGTGTATATTCAAACAATATCAAAATTACTGATGTTTTATTGGATCAAAACTTTGTTGCAAAAATCAGTGGTTATAACATGCCTTTGTTATCCAACATAGGAAAGGTATTAAGAAAATAATTATGAATTATTATTATACTTTTATGCAGCCAGCCATCAATGTAGTCAATCATCTTGATCGTTGATAATGATCAGATGATTGAAAATTTGAGTTTTTAATGTAGATCGGCTGACTGCGATGAATCCGAGTCCATAAGAAGTTCATTTTTTCAACGATAAGTTTGGTCGATTATTTCTCTCTTTGTTTATCATTGTAGGTTGGTCAAGGAAATCCTTCAAGTATATTCAGAAGTCCTAGCTTAAAACAAAGGTATGTGATAGCATTTTAATTAAGTTTATGGAAAAGAGGACTCAGCATGATGTAATTTTATATACTTTATGTTGTATATACTTATTACTGAAGTCAATATTGTTTTGTTTTTTCAGTGTAAAAAGTGAAGACAAGTCTGATATATATGACTTTGGTGTGATATTGATGGAACTCATTCTAGGAAGGACAATAAAGTCAAGAAATGTGGACACTTTGAAGGATCTGGTAATAGAAAGTGTTCTTTGTATTCAACATTTTCTAATTATATCTTTAATTAGAGTGAACTTTGTTATAATCTAAACTATTTCAATATAAATCAGTTGCTGATTTATGACTTTGCTTTCGTAAATGTGATCGATCATGATGCAGTTGCAATCAAGCATAACAGAAGATGATGAAGCTAGAAGGAGCATTATAGATCCATCGATTCGTAACGCGTGTTTGGATCAATCATTGAAGACAATGATGGAAATTTGTGTGAGATGTTTAGTTAAAGAGGTAGAAGAAAGGCCTTCTATAGAAGATGTTTTGTGGAATTTGCAGTTTGCATCTCAAGTCCAAGATGCATGGAGAGGGGACTCTCTAAGTAGTGACGGCTCTCCCATCTCGCCTTTACCATCTCGACGAATGAACTTCCGTTAGTATAGGTCTCTCAGTTGGTATTGCAGTAGCAGCACTCTTTCAAGTCCAATGCTATAGTGAGACAAGTGTATGTTTCGTTTGACGGTTAATTTGGCAAAATCATGGTGATAATGTGATTTTGTTGATACTTCATACTATAGTTTTTACCAAAATCGTCGTAGAAAACAACGATTTTGCCAAATTTACCGTCGATCTAAACATACACTAAACTGAGTTTGAAAAGATTAGAAAAAGTTATGCTAGTTTTCTAAACATGCACATAGAGGTTTTCAATTTAATTTTGTGTTAGATATATGTTTCACTGTATGCTTATAAGATTAATGTTAAGAGAATGTGAGTTTTGTAGTTCACAATATCAAAATAGTATGTAAGCTCATGTTGTGACATTTTTCCCAAACACAATTGAGGTTCTGATGAAAACAAAAAAATATATATATACACACACACACCATTCTGTCAATGAATACCCCCATGCTTTGTTAAGATAGGGAAACCATATGTTTTTCTAAATTCATGTTGCCTGTTTTGGTGGATGATCGTACCTGATCAGAACGATGACGTCGCTCAAGTAAGTTTAGAGAACAAGAATGGGGGTTTAGGGTTTGAATAAATCGTACCTTGGGGACTGTGTAAAGTTCCCTTATATAGTGAAGAGGCGTAGGAGCCGTTGTAAAGGACACTGTGATGCTGGACGGTTACATAATCGTGGGGATCGTAACCTTCGAGGCTGAATTCTCAGGCGCGTGGGTGAGACGTTTCTATTTGGTTTGAATGGGTCTATTGAGGTGCTACGAGCACCCTTGCGTGGAGAAAACGTGTGGTGATAGTAGATGACCAAAATGCAGAATTGGGCTAGTTTTGTTTGGGCCTATAGTAATTGGGCCTTAGGTGTTTACTCGGTCCAGATTAGTGGGCTTCAATGTATCAAGGGTTTATGAAAAATAATTGAGAATCCTGCTCTTTAACCAAACAAATTCACTCATTCCCAAAGTAAATGTCGAAAATGCCCCGACGCGAGTTAATTTGCGTAGCGTGAGTTAACTCACGCTAGTGCAGATCTCATTTACTCTCAGCATGAGTTAACTCACGCTAATGCAAATCTCAGCGTGAGTTAACTCACGCTAGTGTAAATCTTGTGTAAAACTCTGCGTGAGTTAACTAACGCTGCGTGAGTTAACTAACGCTGCGTGAGTTAACTCATGCAAATTTAACACTAGCGTGAGTTAACATGTGTAAGGGTATTTTGGTCATTTACTTTGAGAATGAACAAATCTATTTAGGTAAAGAACATAATTCAATAATTGATATCTTATGTTTTTCTTTGTTGAAAAAAATAAAAATAATTGAAGCTTCTAATAGCCTTCACAAAGATTAAATGCACTATAATTGACATCAATATTATTTTAGAACATCCAAATTGAGGCATATAATAGTCTTAATCAAGATATTTCATGACCGCAAGGAACTTTACCACCCATGCAGTCCTACCCGATTTGAGAGGTCTTGTAATTATGTGCAGATGATACCTTGTTCATAAAACAGATTTGCCCATGATTGAATACAGACTTAAATAATTTTTTATCCCTATAAAACTTACATCTTTTCACTACATCACCCACAAATCAAAACGTAAAAAAACCTAAAAAAATCAAAACAAAAAGATAATAGGGCTTGACATGGATTTGAATTTATTTCTTTAAATTGCTTTTCCGCTCATTCCCAACTGAATTACCCAAAATACTCCCGTGAGTTAACTCACGCTTGTGTTACACGCAGCATGACTTAAGCTACGCTTGCTATCTGACTTAAGTCAACGTGAGTTAACTCGTGTAGGTTATAACTCCAGTGTGAGTTAACTCGTGTATGTTATAACCCCAACGTGAGTTAACTCATGTAGGTTATAACCCCAGTGTGAGTTAACTCATGTAGGTTATAACCCAGCGTGAGTTAACTCATGCAGGTTATACTTCAGCTTACCGAGCGTG
>Ga0209282_1002406_pt1 | contig 10795 bp, 3 predicted proteins | sample Mtrugardesep15_FD_187529 | JGI IMG/M metagenome (GOLD analysis project Ga0209282, IMG submission 187529) | Root nodule microbial communities of legume samples collected from California, USA - M. trunc garden sep15 (SPAdes) (version 2) | ecosystem: Host-associated > Plants > Roots > Nodule...
ACACTTATCACATGGGAGTGGTACAATGTGTGTATGGAAAAATGTGTGTACATGAAACATTATCCAATTAATATAGCTCTGACTTTTTTGTGTGTGTGAATATACTAGAAGAAAGGCCTTTTACTTTGGAAAATGTTACATAAACACCCATACACCCCATTGTACACCCCATACATTAAGGATATTTTAGTAAATGCATTTCATAACCACACTTTCTCTTTTATCTCCTCTCCCTCTTCCTTGCCATATGTCAAAATTTTATGTGGGTGTATGGGGTATATTGCCACATGGGGTGGTACATGTATCACCACTCTTTACTTTTTGTTTAGGCTCTAGCATTCTATGGGACTTTCACTTTTTTAACTAGGAGAAACTTAGAAGGAAAAAAAACCTTACGTATCGTTCATATTCCACACTAAAATACAATGCAACAATTGTTTCATTGTGTCTGATTGATGAAATAATTGCTTCTTCGTATGCAAATGGAGTTTTTTTTTGTCCTTTAGGTATTTCTAAATATTTTTCAAATGAATAGGACACGCAATATACTGACCCAAATTCCCCGCAGTAAAAGTTGAGGCCACACACACCACTCCCTTTCAATGGACTTAGGTTACTTTTTTTGCTTGCCTCAAAAAAAGTACTCTCTGACTGGCACATAACACAAGTTGAGGCCACAAAAAAGAGGGGATGGGAGAATATTCTGTGTAAGCATGTAATTATTGAAAGAATTAGATCAGCATTGGTGCTGAAGTTTGAAACTAACTAATGACAAAATCATTAGCTGCTCATTGTAACATAAAAGTCAACGAATTCTAAATAATCGTGACCTTGCTTACATAACAATATCCTTGGTCAACAAAAGTTCATCTAAAAATAATTACATGATCTGTAATCAACTACTTACATATACGGATTGGGATTCTCTCTATTGAAAATTCTCTCTAGTTTTCTCATGTGGAATCTCAACCATCAATCATGAGAGAGAAAGTGAAAATTAAATTATATGAAAAGTGGTTGTTGTATTTTAATGGTGGAGATTGAAAATGGAGAAAACTTGAGAAAATTTTCAATGGAGAGGATCCAAATATCCTTACCTATACACTTATGAAACCCGAATACGTACTAAAGGTGCATGTATGATACGATACGTGTACACAAAATCTTTAAAATTTAGAATACGACACGGTTAAGATTTTAGGATACGACACACTTAAAATACATTAACCAAATTTTTATACTAAAAGTTATATGCATGTAAGATACTTTAAAAAATGAGCACCGATTACTCTTTATTAATGTATAATCATAAAAGTCACAATTTACAAAAAACAATACATGTGATCAAAATAAAAAATGTAAAGTTTTCGTAAAAATCATATTTTATTTTCATTCATATGTAGGATATCAACAAATGCATCAATAAAAGAACTCAAAACAAAGTTTGTTTAATGTTGATTGATTTAATCTCCTCTCTCGTTACCTTCATCCACAAAAAAACATAATTTTTAATTGGTTAATTGAAAAACAATTATACATTAATATATTAAATTGAATCATATACATCTTTATTGAATTTTCACAACACTGTATCACTTTTTTACGCTTCATTTTTACGGAATATGTATATGTGAAGTATTTTATAAGTATATGTATGTATATGTCGAGTATCAGATAAAATATTTTTAAAATTTAGAATAATTAATTGCGATACTCAGTGAATACGTAGTCATAAAGTATCGATGTCTGATATGTATTTGATACAAAGACGTCTCCATATTTGGAGTATCCAAACTTAAATATACAATCCACTGAGCCAAGATAGGAGTATACGTGAGCTTTTATATGATTGAGACTTCTTTGACTTTATAAGCAAACAAGTCAAAAATGGTAGCGGTAGGTCTATAGACTTAAATATTTTTTGCTGGACGTGATGAACGATGATGTTTAGTTGAATCATCTATCGGTTTGTTTGTCCTATAATTTATCTGTTTTTCACACTAGTTGGAAGCTGATAACTATAGCCAGAATATGTGAAAGTCATCTGAAATTGAATGGGAGGTTTATATTCCATGTGTTGCGAGGATCCATGCATGTAATTAACGATCTATCAACCTTTTCCTTTCCTTTGTTGGCATCTTTTAAATTAAACTAGATTTTTTATATGTGAAAGAAAAAGTTAATATTGGTAAGAAAAAAAATTCTTGGCAAATTAATATTAATATGATATAATTCAATTATGCTAAAAGAGATGATACATTTAACAACTTTTAAAATTCATTGAACAGTTTGTTTTTTAAGGAAAACTCATTGAACAATATTGATGACAATAAAAAGTAAAAGCTCATTATATATTTGGGTTATAGTATTTCTTATACTCTTCTTTATCTTTTTAATATTGTTTGCCCATTCGTAAAAAGATGCATATTGCTTTTTTGAATATGACATATTGTTACAAGCCATTATACCTTTCTTTTTGAGGGAAAGACATTATACCTTTCTTATTAAACATAATACAATGTGTATAGAATATGGATTAGTGCATGTATAAAATCAGTTTTTATTACGGTAATATCAACACATACACTTAATATATAAACTTAGTGATGTTATTACACGGTTGATCAATTAATTTTAGTTAGTTAGAAACCGTTAGGGCAGTTTCTTACAATTTCTATAGTTTGTTATGGTCTATGTTAATTCCTATCTTCTCTCTTTTATGTAAACACATATGCATGTACTTTTGTTCATTGAATCAGTTGATAAAGTAAATCACATCCATCTTCACGAATGACTCACTATAAATTATATCATTTCCGTATTTTATATAAACATAAAAAAAATCTCACATTATCTAGTGCTTGACTAGTTGTAATAATATGTTTATATGACACCATCCCTACTCCCTAATGCCCTATCCTATCATTGCCTAGAATTTTGTTTTATACTATAAATATGTGAAAATAACAGTATGTTTGTATGCGTACGTACCAGCTAAATATAGCTGATTTTTGTGACAAATTATATGCTTGAATATATCTATCGACACACGTGTTTCTAAGACAGGAACCTCACGTATGATGTGTGAATTAGTAGTTTCTGCACTTCAATTTAGATCCATGGCCAGTGCTGCAAACTATCTAGTTAGAACACAATGACATACCATTAAAATTCACAAACAATTTAATTAAAAGTATTGCATTGACAACGATTCAGCACATGAAAAAGTCTAAAACAGCACTAGTTAATTACATATATCTAGATAAAGTTTATAAATATATATGGGAATCAAATTAACACAAGCTTTTTTTCCCTTCTACAAATTTCTATTGTATAATCCCAACTCCATCCAGCAATATAGTATATAGTTATAGCTCCCTAGGGTAACTCAACTCTTGAAATACACATTCTTGTGGCTTTTCATCTTGGAAATTGGAAGCAACAAAAGGAGGATATATCATACTACTACTGCTTTGATCAGTCTCACCCCAGTTACTACTTTGCCCACAAATTGTACCATCATTAATGTCCTCTCCATATATGAATTCCAACCCACTTAAATTTTGTGGATAATAATTATTATTACTACTAGATGTTGTTGTTTCAGTGAAACTTCCTTGTCCTTGTACCAATTCTGCTCCTGCTACCCCATCAACACAATATTGATTAGTTTGAGTTTGTGAGAAATATTGCAAGACTTGTTGGTCGTTGTTAATAGAGTTGATGCAACTAGAAATATCATTTGCTTGTTGTTCTTCATGAACTTGTTGTATTGAAAGAACACCACCTTCATGTGATTGATAATAATCATCATTTTCATTAGAGAATCTCCCTCCAAGCTTGATTAGAAATTTTCTAATAGAATCTTGATCGTTGAAACTAGAACCTTGGTTTGTGTAGGTCAACGATGGATGAATATTTTGTGGCCAACAATATGGCTGTAAAATATGTTGATCAGAAATCAAATTAGATGAAGAATTCTCACTCCTTCTTCCATTGCTCTCATGATTAACATTAACTACTTCACGATTAGTACTAGCTAATAATAATTTATTACGTGCTTGTAGTTGTTGTTCTTTACGATGCTTCCCTAAAAGCTTCTTTTTCAGTTTTGTGTTCCAATAGTTCTTTATATCATTATCGGTTCTTCCCGGCAATTGGCCTGCAATCACTGACCATCTGCGTAGGTACAGGCATCAAACAAACCGGTAATCCATCGTTAATTAAACCAAAATTAATCGAACTCAACTTTTGTCAATAAACTTGACCAAGAAACACTAAATATACATTTACACTTACCTGCTTCCAATAGTAACATAAAGGCTGCAAATGATGCTGTCTTCTTCTTCGGTGAAACCACCGTGCTTGATGTTAGGGCGAAGATAATTTAGCCACCTCAGCCGACAACTCTTGCCACATCGCTTTAGACCTAATTATTCAAAAACAAAACTCTTTGAAGATTCTAGGAAAATTTTCTTTGCTGAATAATTAATATTGATAAGCTAACTAGGTTAATATATATACTATATATTGATATATAATTATTATACCAATCTTTTGTGGCAAAGTGATCCAGTTACCACCGGTTCCATGTTGTTGGATGTAGGATTTGAGCTTGTCATCTTCTTCTGGTGACCAAGGTCCTTTCTTCACGTTTGCTTTGTCACAGCAAGGTGCCCTTCCCATCTTGATTATTGTTGCTTTTGGTTAATTTGGAGTACCCCTTTTTCTGAATGAGTGAGTGTGAGAGAGAAAGAGAGAATAAGGATGAATCCAAGAAGATCCACCAATTGTAGTATTTTTATATAAGGGTGTGGCAGAAAAGTAAGGTATTTGTATAGAAATATTTCAGATATTTAGTATTGCCAGAATAGGAGAATAAGGTTTGTTCTTCTTGTCTTTCTTTAAACACGAATCCCATTATTTTTACTTCCTACTTCACTTTTTTCAATTCAACTCTCACCCTCACTGTCCAACCAGCATACACAAGTTACAACATGTTTACTCTAGCTATATTCTCTATCCGTTCTAAAATATAAGCAAAAATTGGTCAATAAAAATTAATATATTTAGTTTAAAATTTGTATCAGATACATCAATTTATGTTGACCCATTTTTACTTACATTTTAGGACGGAGGAAATACATTCTTTAATTTTTATAATTATTATTTCTCCTTTTTTATTTCTATACTTAATTAGTAAATTAGTTTACACATTACTTTTTTTGGTAGCCTTAATTAAACGAGAAACTAAAGTATAGAAAGTAATATAGAAATTGTAGGGATAATAAGATTTGATTACTCGAAAAACTTTGTCACTCATTATGGTCTTATATGACTTGAGGGCACAACAATGCGTGTGAAATATCCAATTCACACCAAAAAGTAATGAAATTTGATTACATCAAAGAATGCGATAAAACTTATATAGTCAATAAGAACAACTAACTATATAGTACATGCAACTAATTAACTAGATTAACTAATGGGATTTACTAATTAAAAGAACAAAAAAACTAGCTTAACTAACTTTTACATCCAATAGTTATATATGCCCTTTGGACCACAATTTAATACAACTCTTAATCCCTTACATAAAAATCGGACAAGTACGTTTATGTCAAATTTTTTACATAGCCAATTTTATTTTTTGCGTTTTTATCATGTTTATATGCGTTCCACCAGCCATGTAACAAACCACGTGAATTCAATGTGAAATTCAAGGACATTTATAGGTCCTATAACGGTATATTTGGGTACATTGGTCCCAAATAACTTTTAAATTCCTTAAATTAGAAGTACAATACTCTTCATCCTTATCACTTTCTTCCTCTATTGAATCATCAAAATCACACAATTTGATCATACTTAATCTCGATCACCTTCCAAACATGATATAAGTTGGCGTGGACAACAATCTCAATAGACACATTCCTGTAGACGCTCCTTATAAGGTAATCTTTTATTTTATTTTTTTGAAGGAATAAGGTAATCTTTTATGTTGACTATATTATTCTATCTTTGGAGTGTTCCTATTCTTTTACGTTCATTCATACTATAAGAATTTTGTCAGTTGATTTTTTATTTTTCTTGATAGATAAACGAAATGATAAAGCTATTATAAACTCACATACATAAGTGGAGGTATCGGAATTCGAACCTCGGTCATGACATCCGACCTAACAATTTCGACATTTTTGCTAGTTAAGCTAGGACTTCTGGATTTTGTCAGTTGGATATTATTGTTGCAGAGGGACTACCAAATATAAAATCCCAAATACAAATAATCTAGAATGTGGTATCGGAACGATATTTTATACTTGGATATTTAATATTATGGACCGAAACAACAACTTACAATGCATACGGCTACAGACCACAATATTAGCTTAACTAGTAAAGTAGTTCAAGTCTAATTAACAGGATATTTTACATTGTTCCTCTCAAAACATAGAAATTTAATATACAAGATTCTTGACTAACAATAGTTCAAGACTTATAACTATACATAATATAAAGGTTTAAATATGTTTTTGGTCCTTATAAATATGCCAACTTTTTGTTTTACTCTCTTTAAAATTTTCCTTCAACTTTTAGTCCCTATAAAATTTTCAATTACTACTTTTGGTCCTTATTTTAAAGTAAACTCATATGTAGAATTTATATTTTTGAATAAAATTTTATAGAAAAATTCATAATATTATAAGAATATCTCCCAAAAAAATTTAGTATATTTATAAGGACCAAAAATATATTTAACCCTAATATATAAACAAAAGTATATACTTTTTAATTTATTCTCTGAAAGATAGCATTGATTTTTATTATTTTTGTTAGGGATCGTAATGTAATTATAATTGATTTTTCTGTTGTTTATTGGTGCATAAGAATATGTCTTATTCTAACTTTTTCATGTTTGGGGTGAATTTATTGAGTCAAAGGCTACAAGAGCTTAGTTTTAAGAAGTCAAAGTTATTCCATCAGAGAGGAATATGGAAGGGATAAAGATTAAGTTAGAGAGGCATATAAAAGTGATGAAGATTTTCAAACGAGGAATGTGAAAGCTAAAATTAGTAAATGTAAGATGAATATGGCTACCATAAAAACTCAATTGTAGTTGGAAGAAGGAGAAACTTAAGAAATGTATAATTGCATTATATTTTTCATGAATGTATAATTGCATTTTTTTTTGAATCAGTATATTAAATATCACAAGGCTACCCGCATAAAACGGATAGGGTAAAACCAAACAACCAACTAGTCTATGAATTCAAGAGACATGGTAACTTTGTAGGGTCAGTGATTCTAATTTACAAACCAAACTTCACCCAAGTAAGAAAATCAATCCACATAAAGTTGAAATTTATCATCAGCTGTCAAATCACTCTTATTTCTTATGCAAAACCTTTGAAAGCTTATGGAGTTTCTAGAAGCAAATTAGAGATAGGGCACTACTTTCATTGATATCACGTGGAAAATTTGTTGGCTTTTTTCTTTTCTTTCTTTTTTGGTTGGTGAACAAATGAAATGACCAACAATAGTTGTATATATACTTCTCTGGATCTCTCATGTCTATTTATCTATTGGGGGTCTTTTTTTTTGACCTTATGGTTCTCTAAAATAGTCGCATGCAGCTGCAAGCCAGTGAAGCAACAGCTCCGTTATCACAACTGCATTTCACATCAATGATTTGGTATAAAAAGGCTCTAGGAAATAATTGTTGAAGAGGTTCATTAATCATTATTATACTCCTCTATTAAATTTCAAAAGGGGTCAAGTTAATTTAATTCATGCTTTTGCTCTCATCTACATACAAAGTTTAACTGATTAAAAAAAAAATACTACAAAGTTTAACCAAAACAATTAAGGAACTTAATTAATTAGGAGGACTCAATGTATATTATTATTTCAATGGTAAAAACATACATATGCATGGTTTATGACTATTTTACTTGTATAGTATTAGATAAAGTCTATATTGTATATACTCCGAATTAATATATGTATTGATTTCCAAATTTGATTTAAATTTTGACCAATAAGTTTGAAAATTTTGTCATTGTTTGACAATTCTTCCGTAGTCAGTCAGGAGTAAAGCTGAAGCTAACTTCATCTCCAGGCTTTATTTATCTTTATCCACCAACTTTAAAAGGATTCTTCGATAACAAGACAACAAAAGTATGGCTGGATGAAACAAAAGGAGTAAAAGATATTAATGAATTCACGGGGACAATATAATGTGTGAAATTGTGTTAAAACTAAGCTGGTGCATAGTTTTATGACGATTTTATTTTCATAGGAAAAGGAAATAAATCATTCATACAAAAACACTTCGGTTGCACTACATTTGAAAAATCAATATAGGGAATCATTAGTATATAGTACTATTAAGAAAATTAAATAATTAAAGAACTTTAGCACTTAAATGAGTAATACCTCAAATTCGTCTTTGAATTTTCACCAATTAGTCAAATTCGTCCTTGAATTTTGCGAAATATCTATTTAGTCTTCGAATTTATAAAATGTCAATCAAATCAGTCCCTCCGTTAAGTTAGTCTGTTAACGGAGGTGATGTGTACCGTTAACCTCTTACAAGGCTTACCACGTCAGATGTCACGCAAGCAGGAACCAAATTGATTGATTTACAGAAAATTGCCAAGGACCAAATTGATTGAATTTTAGAAAATTGCCAAGGACCAAATTGATTGATTTTCAGAAAATTGCAAAATTCCCAACTACTTTTTCTCCTCTTTCTCATTAACGGCTTTTTCTTCCCCAAATATATAAATTTGGAACCCTAATGTTATAGTTTGTCACCTAGACTTCAAAATCCCCAAAATTTCTTCCATGAATTGATGCCAAAGTTCTTCCCCAATTCAAAAAACATAAAACCCTAAGTTTTTTGATTCAATTCGAAATTTAAAAATCAGTGGTCATTGTTGAAGATTTGGTGTTCAGAAATGATGAGTGGTGGGCGTATGGGCAAAAACAGCTACAACAATCGGTTTTCATCTTCAAGCTCTATGTACAATGATGATGTGAGAGAGCTTCAATGTTGGTGTCCTAGAAGTTCTTAATGGATTCAAGCAGATGTTTAAATCATTTTCAGCACCTTCATACGGCTTCCAATACCACAGTTTAGATACCTTGAAGTAACATCTGCAAGCTTTCACCATCTTCTCAATGTCCCACAAGCATAACTCATCAACATCCATTTTCTCCCAAACACATAATTCACCACAGACGTATTGCATCCTCTTATACTCATCTCTCTCTAAACAACCCCGTGATGCAAGATTAGCGTAATATAGTCTTCCACCCTGCGAATTTTGCCAACATCAGTCACAATCAAAAGCAAAACAACATCAAAAATGCAAATCACACTTCAATACCAACCTCAAAAAACCCTTTTTTATAAATTGTTTAAATTAGGATGTGATTTCATTCATTACTAATATAATGTTCTTCGTTTTTAGTAACCAAACATAAAGACATGAAATTATTAAGTTTCTAACAAAAAACCCTAAAATCATTAATCTAAAAAACGCAATCAAACACACAATACTCACAAACAAACATCAACGCAACATGATATGAAGTTAAAAGTTGAAAAAATAATGCCTAAAACTGAAAGCGAAAATCACAAAAAACGGACACAAAAAAGGGAGAAACGAACACGAGTGAATGGAAAACGAAGTTGAACGGCGTTACATTGACAGACCATGAAATTTGACTTCAAAACTGTATCTTTTCCAAGGTTGATTGCCAGAGATGATGATGATTTTGGAAAAGTGAAGAGGGTGACGGTTTAGGCGGGAAGAAGAAAGGTCAGGGACTAGTTTGATGCTTCTGAGTGAAATGTGAGGATGAAAGGCAATGGTAATAGAGGGGTATAATTGGAAACACAAGAAAAATTACACTGAAAACTTAAATCTCGAATTTTTACCATTTCCATCAAATTAGTCCTTGTACACGTGGCTGTCTTGTTGACACGTGTACAGGACAACACAACATGCAAAAGGACACATCATCACCACTAACGGAGGTTTTGAACGGAGGGACAAATTTGATGAACGTCTATAAAATTCAAGGATTAAATAGATATTTTACAAAATTCAGAGACGAATTTGGCTCGTAAAAATTCAAAAACAAATTTGAGATATTACTCGCACTTAAATCAACTCCAATTAACTATAAAGGCATGATTGAACCATATTCCCTATCGAAATTAATTGTTGTCATGGAAGGATTGTGGATGTGGAATTTTGGAAAAGATGTTCCTCCTTAAAATGGGCATGGAAAAAACAGTGGGCGGTGAAAATGAAGGTTTCCTGAGTCAAACAACTTGACTTTTTGTATGATTGGGAGTGGATACATTGAACAGTACCGATTTGATTTTGCTATATAATTCTACGTGGCTTCTTTAGTTGCTAAACATAGGTCCTACTTTGACTGACCAGGGATCCAAGGTGGATGTACCTTGACCTACTGAAGGTCAAATTGTGATTTATGACCACAACAACATGTGTGTCATTTGTTTCTTCCTTTTACAACTAGTATTTCAAAGGATAGTTACTTCCTCTCTATGATCACATTTATAAGCAATTTTTACGTTTTTAGATTCATTAAATAAGTGATGTATTTAAAACATAATAATCTAGATAAGTCAATTTTTTGATGAATTTCAAAAAGTAAAAGTTGCGTATAAATATGACCAGAGAGAGTAATATATAATGTCTGTCGACAGTCCACACATCATAAATAAACCAACTATGATAAATAAAGACCTCCAAGC
>Ga0209282_1002407_pt1 | contig 10792 bp, 7 predicted proteins | sample Mtrugardesep15_FD_187529 | JGI IMG/M metagenome (GOLD analysis project Ga0209282, IMG submission 187529) | Root nodule microbial communities of legume samples collected from California, USA - M. trunc garden sep15 (SPAdes) (version 2) | ecosystem: Host-associated > Plants > Roots > Nodule...
ATGCTCTTAAATCCATAGTTCCAGGAGGATTTCCAATTCCTACAAACACAGTTTTGAAGCATACTCTGCTTAACAACTGAAGATTACATATAAACTTACGAAGTGACAGTAGACAAAGAACTAACCAATTGCAAGTCGAGGAAAATCACGGGAACCATCCAAATGGCCTATCACATTTTTCAATCTGTAACAACAGCAACACCAGTTATAGACTTCATAATTTTCCAGCAGAAGAGTACATATATAGAGAAATGTAATGCCAGCTCCTAAGTAGGTCAAGGAAACAAGGTTTGCAATATTGGGATGGAAGTATTTGTAGAAGAGTACTCTTTGTATAATTGTCCATAACATGATACAAATTATGACTTGATTCAGATACAAATCTTTATCACTATAAAGAATTAAAAAAAAGTAATAAAAAAAAGTTGAGAGCTAGGATTCTACTACATGTTACCCGTGACAACATTCAAATAACTATACCAGTTTAAAGATGATGGAGTCATGTTTAGAACACAATAAGAGTCCATCAAATTAAAATTCAGAGAAGAGAAAAAGAAGTTCAAATGGGATTTGCATCAAATGTATATGATATCTAATTCCTAAAATCTCAACCTTATCTATGCATGTCATAATTCATTTCTTTCTTGCGTCGATAAGTTTATAGAGATTCTGTTTCTGCCTCACTATTCATAGAGTAAAAAATTTGAATTTGCTAGACTACCAATTCATACTTTTGAAATCATACTTAGTTAAGATATACATAAAAAATCTTAATGACCATTTTATGAGAAATAGAACAAGCATTACCCGTTGTGATGCCCATGTCCACCTTTAGGTTGAAGCTTTAAAACACCGTTTGGAAGGCTAGTTTCATCATAAACCTACATAAAAATTTCCGCAAACTTAAAGTGAAGGAAAAACATCAACAAATTTCCAAACTGTATCTAAACAGAATCAAGATATTAAATACTTACCACTAGAATATGGCGTAAGGGCACTCGATAATATGCAGCAAGTGGCCCAACCTTTAACAATATTAAAAATGAGACAATTCAATAACAGAAAGTTAACATTCAAATTGACGAATCACAATAAGCACAAATAACTATAAGCACTGGATCAGATAGTTCATCCATGACCAGTTTCAGTGTGTGTGTGTGTTAATCATGAAAAATCTAGCTATTATATACGACGGAAAATTAACCGATTCCCCACTAAAATTCATGTATGTTTGAGGTTTCGCCAACAAAACTGGTACTTCTCCTATAGAACCTGTGCATATCAAATAATCAAATAATTAAATATAAATCAATGTTGCAATTAACCATTGGAAGGTTGGATAGCAAATAAAATTAAAAATCAATGGTAGGAGATGATGCACCTATTCCAATCAAGGCCTTTGACTGTATTGTATTCATCAGAATACCTTCTGATTGAGAAAGACTATCAATTATTTCAAATCCAACCTAACAAATACAAAACCATAAGATTAGAATCACTACAAATAGAAAAACATTGATTCAAACACTTTGGGTGCATGTTTGGTTCAACTTTTGAAATAGTCAAAATTGATTCTAGAGTTGTAGAATTGATTTTAACATGTTCAATTGCTCTCGAGCAAAATTGGTCTTACCTCCAGAGTCAATTCTAACTTGAAGCTAAAAACTGAAGCTTTTTGAGTTTAAAATTGATTATAACACTCAAATTTATCGTTCAACTCAGTTTTAACCAGAATCAATTTAGTCAAAATCAATTTTTACGAGCGCACAGAAGTAAAAAAGTGAATGAAAATGAGAATTACATTGTGTCTAGTGCCATGGTATTTATTTCCAGGGTTGCCCAAGCCAACAACAAGCCAAGGAGTATATTCCAGTTTATTGTCTCCATTGTTATTTGTGTTTGGAACCGAACAACGAACAGAAACTGAAAATTTTGTTGAGTAACGAGTATGATGTAGGAGGTTGTTGTTGGGGTAAGTTAAAGATAAGGTTGGAGAAGATGAAAGATGCAACATTTATTATCTGTTGAAAAATAGAAATGATTAAGAAACATATAATTGAGAACAAAACATCATCATTCATAAAATAAAGATATAGTAATTAGTAATATGCACCATATTTTTCAACATTCAAGTTCAAAAAAACTAGTAACTAGTTTCTCCTAACCGAATGAATCACTAAACATATATATCGTTTTAGATTTTAAAAATATTTGGATACACATACATAAATGGTGAAAATTAAAAAAATAAATTAATTAATCACATCATAAAAAGTCTTGTGTAGACACAAATAATTAGACACAAAATTTAAACACATACATAAATCAAGTAAGAGTTTCTCCTCCACTAAGAGATAAGAAACTTTTGAAGTTTTTGGCGATGACTGGACATGCTGGAGATGTCTGGGCATGCCGACACTCTTTGAATTGAAAATTGAGAGTTTATAAAAAAAAGTCATGTTAACCGGTGCTCCGAACACGGGTTAAACAACAAAAAAAGATAAGAAAAGACAAAATTAACATTAAAAATAACATTTTTTTCAAGTTTCAAAAAGTATAAACAATTTTTAAGATAAATTTTTTAACTGGTGTTTCAGAGACACTAGTTAACATTTACCTTATTCAAATTATTATGTAAGGGTAGATGACCACCGATTATTTTTTTGGTTGGAAATTAACTATCTTTTAATTGAATATTTTTTCTACAATTTTTTTTTCATTATAATCTAATATTTTGTTTAAATTTAAAATCAACATAACATGTAAATAAACAAAATTTCCTAAAAAAAAAAATGCAAATAAACAACAACCTAATACAATGTTTAGTTTCTTATAATATTTCCTCAAAAATATTATAATAAGATGGAAAAGAATTGAAAATTTTATTCAAGTACTCAAAAGTCATCTCTAATACAATTTTTAAGTTCTCTATACCAGACAAACATTTTATTATAAAGACGAATAAACTTTTCTATTTAAAGTTCTTTCATTTATCTTTTCTATTTTTTTTTCTTTCAAAAGCTTCTCTCTAAAATACTAAACATACTCTAATATTTATTTTACGTCAAGTTGATGCAAGATACAACATCCGGTTGCATCATGATCCTATATTATAATTTATTGGAAAATGATAAATGATTAAGATTATTATTAAAAAAAGATAAATTGTTGTATCAAAAATAATAAAATGTATGTTATCTTAGTTTGTGTAAAAAACCAAAAAATAACAATTAAAAATGAACGGCAGTAGTATTAAGTTAGCCCAAGCTGTTTTCGTCCATCAATTTATATCATATCTTTTTATGTTATTTTTACTTTCATTTGCATTTTAATTTATGTTACTTACCAGGCTTTATTAGCCACGTTAAAAATTTGTGATTAACCATAATCGATCATCATGAGAACGATCTCTATTTTCTCACTTTATTACTTCTCGAATTGTGTAATTAAAACTTGCACATTGCATGATTTATTTTACAGCACTCGACCTACATGATAAAATGGTCACTTTGTGTTTTGTAAGAAAAATCTACTTAGTTAATCAAATACTAATCATAGAAGATGTGATATATACACGCACGAAATTCAATTGCAACCTCCCGTGTATCAATTACTCCATCATGCATGCAAAAGAGGGTGACAAAAATAAAGAAAGAAAAAGGAAAACACAATATGTGTGGATCCGAAAGTTTTGGTTTAAGACGTTTCGTACTTTATTTCACTTGCTTTATTTTCCACTGTTTCTTACCAAATAAAGCATTATTGTTTGTTGACAAAAAAAACCCTATTGTTTGTTTTATTCCATACTAGATACCTCCACTTTCCTCACTTTTTCTTTTAAAAGATTTTCTCAGTTTCTAACTTGAATGACTAATATGATAAATTAAAATAATTTTAATGGTTTCCGTGAACATAACTTAAATAAAAATATTATATCATATATGTAAGAACCAATGTTTAAATCTGAAATTTTGTTTATTCAATTTAACAGTGAAATTATAGCCTATTGGCAACTTAACAAAAAAAAAGGTAAAGGAACTAATTTTGGTAAAAGATAATTATAATTTATAAACATTTATCCGGGATTGGAAAAGTTGGAAAATAATATCTCAAACCTTTAAATTGAATTATTGAGATTTCAATTCACATAAGTTTTATCCACAACTTTTAATGACATTTCCTTGATTGATTAAGTAATTTAATCAAAAGAAAATCAATTTTCGTTGAAAGAGCACTTTAGAAAGCTGTAATTGAAAATGACTTAATAAATAATCAAAGGTACTAATACTGACTTATACGACTGCATGTGGCTTACTTTATTTTAATCTTGGATATGAATTAATCGTCGTTTAGCATAGTGATGGTGGCGTCAGTCCAAAGGTGCTTCAGTGTATGTAATGCATCGTGGCATTGGTTAGAATCAAACTGGTGAAATCACATGGTATATGCCTTACACTACGGTGTTTTCCCTTATTTTAAAGGTTTGGTACAATGTGGTGGACTCTCACCGGCAGGTGAAATGGATTTAACATGTACATATAATGACGATCATTTTACATATGCTAAATAATATAAATGAAGTACTATAATGATAAAATGATGCATATATATTTGATATATCAAAACACAAATTTAAATGTCATTTTCCACTTCTTCTTTTTTTGAGCATTTTCCACTTGTAGACACTTAGTACATGTTAGTTATGTCACTAGACTGTTTAGAACATATCAAATACAATTGAAAGAAATAAAATAATAATATTATTATTATAAAATATTTTTATTGAGTAGTGTTGTTTTAGAGGTTGGATAACTCAAATGGTTTGAACTTTGAACCAAAACTAAAAAAGAGTTTTTTTATTGGGAGATTAGTTATTTTAGTCCCTGAATAGGAAAGAAGTCGTCATTTTAGTCCTTGAATGCAGATAAATTGCAAAATAGTCCATGCATGTAGACTTTGTTAGTCAATTTAGTCATTGAATGCAGACTCCGTTAGTCACTTTAGTCTTCGAAATTGACTAACAAGTCTACATTCAGGGACTGGTTTGCAATTTATCTGCATTCAGGGACTAAAGTGACTACTCTCTTCCCATTCAAGGACTAAAGTGACTCATTCCCTTTTTTTTTTAAGGAAGTTAGAAGTCCTGATTAAAACTCGACGAAAAAGAAAAAACAAATCTAACAACTAGTTACTAATATTTACCATTAAAAAAAATAGTGTTATTTTATTTACTATCATTATAAACAAAAAAGGAAATATAATGACTTATGAGGGATACTTGTAATAGTAATTAAGTTTTATAACGAATAAATAGTAATTAATGCTTCCTAAGCAAAAAATCAATTGTATTAATCAAAATACATTTGACTTTTAGATTATAATTAATAAGTTTTCAATTTATATATCTGTAAAAAGTTTTTCTTTTTTTGTTAAATAATTTAGTGGTTGGAGCTTATATATTTTAAACGTGGAGAAATAAGGTATCAGGGGTTCGAACACCAACCCCTATATAAATTATACAATATATCTACCAACTTCAACTTACATATCTGTAAAAAGTAGTTTTCAACTTATATAAAAATAAAAAAGCTATCAAAATTATTATAAGTGCGTTAGAAAATAAAAAAGTAAAAAAAGAAGCAATCATTTTTGTTTGGGTGGCTTTAGAGAAAAAGAGAATAAAGGAAAACACATACAAAACTAGGCAAAACAAGCAACGCTGTCGTTTTTTCTTTTTGGGTAAAAACAACGGTGTCTTTTTCGGAGTTGCAATGCAAGCTACGTCAAAAGATACAAACTACTTTGATTAGCTAATTGTTAGTAGATTCAATTAGCTGCTTTGATAATTAATGGTTCGAAAGGATAATTCATTTTGTATAATATCGTGGTTTTATACTAGAATTTTTCTATAATGTATTTTTATAATTTTTTTAATGGTTCAATACATGTTTTAAAACTCAAAAAACGCTTATAACAATACTTACAAATATTTATTAAAGAGGTCACTACATCGATATTGAAAATAAACTTATAATCTTGCATGTAAGTCGGTTTCTTATCAATCGAATTAACTTTTGTTGATATCTTTTTATCCGTTGACAAGAAAGTTAAATAAATTTTTTTAAAAAAAATTTAAAAGAGAAAACTACATGACCCAAAAAGAAAACAGTGAAAACTTGATTTAAGTCTTGTACCTTTTCCTATCTTTCATTATTTGGTCGCACCTCTCACTTTCAAGTTAGTACTAATTTTGCGTCATTTCTCCAACTACCGCACAATGATCCATGTGAGTATGTGACCCCCTTTTTTTTTAAAAACTTAATAAATAAAAAAATTATTGTGTAATAAAGGGGTCAATAGAATAGAAATACCAAAGTCATATCTATTAATAGTAATGTTGTATACAGATTTTGCGACTCAATTAACACACTAAATCCTACTTGCTTACAATTTTATTTTTTACTAAATCCTGCTTACAAAACTGATCCATACTTGAATAGTGTTCAAACTTTACCTTTAATATTTAATCCAATACATAATTATATTTGATTTCATGTTTATCTATATTTGATTTGTGCATAGGAGAAGAAAGCAGAAGAATGATCCATAACATAAAGTTGAAAGTGAGTTTTTTTTCTTAAACCAACAATATTTTGGGTGAAATAGTTCTTACGATGCTAAAATAACCGTAAAGTGACATATATGCGGTTAACGTGTCACCTCATATACTCTAACGACACTTTATACACTCTCATATTATAAGTTGGCAGATGAATGAAAATGACTAATGTCTTTTAAATTTCAAGAATGTTTTTACTTATTTAGATGCTAAAGTGATCGATCTTTACAATTTCAATTATCAATTCCGTGATTTTTTTTCTTTTGCAAAACGTACAAAAGATTGATTGATTGGGTGTATGCAAGTGAAAAAGGCCAACTATAGATCACCTTTATAAATGGCGTCGTTGTAACTTAAACTAAAACACTTAATTTTATATACCTTCAATTTTCCAACACTCATTCAACACCTCATTTTGTCTCTATCTCTATCTTTCCCTCACATCACTAACTTATCACATCTATATGTTCACCCTAACTTTTTAAATGCACCTTTTACTTTAAAATGATTAAGACTACTATTTATCTATATATGAAAATTGCAAAGTGTAATTTTACTTTAAAAATGCTGAAGTCTGCGAATTAAATATATTTTTCTGACAATTAAATATCTAAACAGTTAAGATGCATTCATTCTTCCGATTTTTAATATTTTAATCACTAGCAGATATATGTGCTGTCATATTACACCTATTATCTGTTACTAAAATGCAACATACGTATATATGTATGCATATGGGGGGAGCCAGTAAAAAAGAATGTATATATAGGGAGAGCAAAGACAGTAAGTAACTAACACAGAAAGGAGCAAATGAGTGTGACAAAAGAGATCAGAAAGTGTTGAATCAGTGCTTCAGAAAAACAAAACAGCAACATGGGAGGATCTTCTGCAGATCTTCATCATCATGAAGCACATATAGAACTCATTGCCCCTGAGAACAGCACAAAGTTGAGCACTGCTGAGTCCAAAGCTGTCACAGATGTTGACCATAACAAAGAAGAAGATGCAGACTATGTTGAAGTGACCATGGACATTCAAGGTGACTCTGTTGCCTTACACAGTGTGAAAACTGTAACAGAAAGTGACATGGGAGAAGGGGAACATGAGAAACAGTCTTTGACTGGGAATAAGTTGGAGAAGAAGAAATCCTTTGGTGCTTCAGTGGTTCAAAATGCTACTATTCGTATAAAGCAGCTGAAGCGTTTGGCATCGTTTTCAAAACCAGAACCAGGAAAGCGATTGGAAAGGACCAAGTCTGCAGTGGCTCATGCTCTCACTGGACTCAAGTTTATCAGCAAGACTGATGTTGGTGCAGGATGGTCTGAGGTTGAGAAAGTGTTTGATAAGCTTACTGCTACCTCTGACGGATATCTTCCTCGAGCTCTCTTCGCTAAATGCATAGGTAAGCTAGTTCTACCATACTGCTTAAAATGATAAATTATAAGTTAAGAGCTTGGATACTATAACCAATGTTTTGATGTCTTTGCGGTTATTGTAACTATTAAAGTTACATCAGCTGTGTTTGACAGTAATTTTATCAAAGACTGCAGCACGATCTAGTGATTTGAAATTTTGATTATAATTGTAGCAATTTCTAAGTGTTTCTTTGGATTCAATTGTAGGATTGAATGAAGAGTCTAAGGCATATGCAGAGATGCTTTTTGATACTCTTGCTCGGCAGAGAGGGATTCAAGGAGGTTCGATCAACAAGATCCAGTTTAGGGAGTTCTGGGACTGTATTTCTGACCAAAGCTTTGATACTAGGCTCAAAATATTCTTTGACATGTAATTCTTTGTTTTGGTTAATGTAAGCGTCGTGTATTTGTTGAATGCTCCGTAACCATATCAACAACATTGATTTTGATTGCAGGGTTGACAAAGATGCAGATGGAAGAATCACGGAGGAAGAGATAAAAGATGTATGATATTTTTAATTAACCACTAAAAAAATCTAAATATGAGTTGCATAATATGCATTGAACTTTACATTCTTTAACAGTAAAAAAATTAGCAAAGAAGTTTTTTATTATCCAACTTTTGCTTGAATGATTGTATGTGTTATTTGATCATGTTTTTATGTGATTCTGCTTTCAGATTATATGCCTGAGCGCCACTGCCAACAAACTCTCAAACATCCAGAAACAAGCAGAGGAATATGCGGCTTTGATCATGGAAGAACTAGACCCGGATGACACAGGATATATCTTGGTAATTAAATGACAATAATATCTAAACTGTAGTCTCCAGATTAAAATAACTATTTCAATATTATAGAATTGTGACCTTACTCATTTGACCATATTTTAACAGATAGGCAATCTCGAGACTCTCTTATTACATGGACCAGAAGAAACTACAAGGGGAGAAAGTAAGTACCTGAGCCAAATGCTAAGCCAAAAGCTTAGGCCTACATTTGAGGGAAATCCTATTAAGAGGTGGTATAGAGATACCAAGTACTTCTTCCAGGATAACTGGCGAAGATCTTGGGTATTTGCTCTGTGGATTGGTGTCATGTTAGGCCTATTTGCCTTTAAATTTGTGCAATATAGGAGAAGATCTGCATATGAAGTGATGGGGCACTGTGTGTGCATGGCAAAAGGGGCTGCTGAAACACTTAAATTGAACATGGCCATTATCTTATTGCCTGTCTGCCGAAACACCATCACTTGGCTCAGGAATAGGACCAAACTAGGTGCTTTTGTTCCTTTTGATGATGGCCTCAATTTTCACAAGGTAATTTTTGCTTCTGATCAAGAGTGACAAGATAATTAAATACTAGTACACACTAAAACACATATACATTAGTCATGTTTTTAGGATTATAGCAGCTTTCACAAGGCATAAAATTATGAGTATTTTTGCAGATGATAGCTCTGGCAATAGCAATTGGTGTTGGTATACATGCTATTTATCATCTTGCTTGTGATTTTCCTCGCATTCTTCATGCAAGCAATGAAAAGTACAAGCTGATTGAGCCTTTTTTCGGAGAGAAACCATCAAATTACTGGCATTTTGTCAAATCTTGGGAAGGGGTAACAGGAATTCTAATGGTTGTGCTAATGGCAATAGCCTTTACACTGGCCAATACTAAGTTCAGGAGGAATCGCACCAAACTACCTAAACCCTTCAACAAACTCACAGGTTTCAATGCCTTTTGGTATTCTCATCACCTCTTCATCATTGTGTATGCCCTGTTGATTATCCATGGAACCAAACTTTACTTGACTAAGGAATGGAACCATAAAACGGTTAGGACCTTCAGTTAACCCTTACTTTGGAATACCTTTATAACTATTTTGAACTGAAAAATAAGCTATTCACAGGCACTTAATAATCTTATTATGTGTTTTGTAGACTTGGATGTATCTGGCTATTCCCATCACCATTTATGGATTGGAGAGACTTATTAGAGCACTTAGATCAAGCATCAAGTCTGTGCGAATATTGAAGGTATGTGTCAAATAATTATAAACAAATTATTTACTATATGCTATTGAAACACACATGGTTCTATCGAAATTACTTCTGTTAAGGTTAGTAAGTTATATATATGTCTGATCTCATTTTCATTTCATTGTCAAATTTTAAGGTGGCTGTTTATCCTGGAAATGTGTTGGCAATTAATATGTCAAAGCCTCAAGGATTTACCTATAAGAGTGGACAGTACATGCTTGTCAATTGTGCTGCTGTTTCTCCACTTGAATGGTATGGGTTTGTTTTTGAAGAAACATTCTATATTAAATGTGGCATCTAATTAGCATCATATAAGCTTGAGCTTTTCTATTTTTACTTCCCATTTATCTGATTTCTATACCTTCATTCATTGTTTATGCATTCACAGGCATCCATTTTCCATAACTTCTGCCCCTAATGATGATTACCTTAGTGTTCATATTAAAATACTTGGTGATTGGACTAGAAGTCTGAAAACCAAATTCTCACAGGTGAATATTATTATTATTATTATTATAATTTATTTTTATTTTTATATCATTGACCTGAATTTATTATGTGTTTTCTCATAATTAACAAGTTTATTGCTTTTGTTTCTATCAGGCTTGCCAGCCAGCCATCAATGGACAGAGTGGACTTCTAAGAGCTGAATGCTTGAAAGGAGATAACAGCCCAAGGTATGCCTTATTATTTTTGCTTTTGGCAAATATTATTATTTTT
>Ga0209282_1002408_pt1 | contig 10792 bp, 4 predicted proteins | sample Mtrugardesep15_FD_187529 | JGI IMG/M metagenome (GOLD analysis project Ga0209282, IMG submission 187529) | Root nodule microbial communities of legume samples collected from California, USA - M. trunc garden sep15 (SPAdes) (version 2) | ecosystem: Host-associated > Plants > Roots > Nodule...
TTAATAAATAAGCTGAAAAACCATCTCATGGATGTGTCATAAGCTTTTTCGTTAAGCTCTTTCAAACAGTCACTTAGTTACTTATGTTCGTAGATAAGGTCAAATATGCCAATCCAAACAGGTCCTTGGACTGAGTCACGTTATAGTGTTCATGTTGGGTTCTTGTCAGTGTTGTCAATCTTGTAGTGCAAAAAATAGCGGGTTGTTAACATTCTGCTACACAATAGTGCTATAGCGCCACTATACCTGCTATTTGACAACATTTTTTGCTAAATAGTGTACCACTGGAACGATAGCGGTTTGTATAGATTCAGCTACCCTATAGCAATATAGAGCCGCATAGCTGCTATTTAACACACTGGTTTTGGTTACAAGGAATAACAAATATGTCTTAGTCTTTCATGGGGTTGCTGAAAGTTGATCAACTGGAGTTTTGCATGCTTATATAGAAAATGGTTGTTTTGAATGACAGATTGCTTCAGATGGACTCAAGCATAGAGTGTTTGAGGTTTCATTGGCTGATCTTCAAGGGGATGAAGAACATGCATTCAGGAAGATTAGGTTGAGAGCTGAAGATGTTCAAGGGAAAAATCTTTTGACAAATTTCTGGGTATGATACGTTGCCGAACCATCTATTTGTCATAATGTTGTTTGTTGGTAATATTATTTAATTTGAATTTTTTTATTTGCAGGGGATGAGTTTCACAACTGACAAACTGAGGTCATTGGTGCGGAAGTGGCAATCTCTTATTGAAGCCCATGTGGATGTCAAGACTACTGATAATTACACATTGAGGATGTTTTGCATTGGATTTACCAAGAGGAGAGCTAACCAGGTGAAGAGGACCTGTTACGCACAATCTAGTCAGATTAGACAGGTAGATACATTGATGCTTTTCTTTTCAAATCATACTAGTTTTCTAGATTCATATATTAGTGTATTCAACATGGTATCCAACACATGTTTTAGGTAGAACCTTTCTTTTCAGAAATGCTGCTATATATAAAGAAGAAATCACTGGTTTTGAACTAATAATCATGCTTTGTATTCTTCTAAGATATTTCTTATTAGTTATTAACGATACACCTCTATTTGTTCAGATCCGTAGGAAGATGGTTGAGATCATGGTCAACCAAGCCTCATCCTGTGATTTGAAGGAACTGGTCCGCAAGTTCATTCCCGAGATTATTGGGAAAGAGATTGAGAAAGCCACGTCTAGTATTTACCCTTTGCAGAATGTGTTCATCCGAAAAGTGAAGATCCTTAAAGCTCCCAAGTTTGATCTTGGAAAATTGATGGAGGTATTTTTTCAGAACAACTTTTTATGTTTGTTCTCATTCACACCTTCAGATATAAAAAGCTATTTCACAAGTTCAAAACTTGTTACTTATTAATCCAGCAAGTATTTGTGTGAAAGGAAACATAATCATACTGCCTTTTAAATTAATATTTTTTTTCCTTCTGTTCTCTATTAGTATGATTATGCAATTGTTGCTTTTACACGTGTAACCATCTAATAAGTGGATTTGGTTTGATTTGGTTGCTATTTGGTACTTGTAGGTTCATGGAGATTACTCCGAGGATGTTGGCACAAAGGTAGACAGGCCTGCTGATGAAATGGTGACAGAGGAACCTACTGAAATTGTTGGAGCTTGATTTGGCAATGATGTTCTTAGTTTGATTTAGGTTTCCGTTACTTATGTTTTATTAGTCAACATTAAGTTTAAACTTCAGTCCCGAGTTCTATGTAAGCCGAGTGCAACTGTTTTGTTTTGACATTGAGAAGACATTTTTTTGACTTGAAATATATATCTGAATTTTGTTTGGAGCTCTGAAAATCAGATATGCCCACTTATAGCGATACTGATATATTGGGCATGGGAGCTGGGTGATTACTTATTTGGTTTCATAGTACACCCACTTGAAAAATTGATACTTATATTTAATAGTTTCTCACCCTAAGACTTCATTGCTGAAGAATATACATTTAAACCTCGATGGAGGTAAGGGAAGGAAATTCCCCTTTGCTCTTCTCTCTTGCATATTTGTTGTCTGCATAAACTATATATTGATCATAATAGTTTGCTCAAATTTTTAGTAGTGCCTGCCGTATTGCAAAATAAGATCTATTTGTTCGGGTTCTGCTACACTAGGGCTTTTATTTTACCATGCTAATACTGAAGATGTTTTAGATCATATATATAAAGTTTATAATCATTTAGATTGTACATTACAGCAGTTGACATTGTTGAAAACTAACAGATCAAATTTGAACTTCACTTGAGAGAATACTGAACATAACCATATCCCTACTTTTTCCCTTAATGAACAGATATTTTCTGAGAACACCCTCCCTCTGAAAACCGGCCTTCTCCAACACCCTTTGAGAAGCGACGTTTTCCACATCAACTTGAGCTTCAAGCCGCTCCAAGTATGGAAACTCCTTAAATGCGGCTTCAACCACTTGCTTGACAACAAGTGTGGCAATCCCTTTGCCCCAATACCTGGAGCTCATAGCATAGCCAAGTTCAGCAGATTTGTTCCTGCATCTATCCGAACACAAACAGAAATCTATACACCCAATTGCTCGATTGCGAAGGCAAATTGCTCTGAACCATAGAGATTTGCTTGCTATGTTTTGGATGAAGTCAATGCCATCTTCTTTGTTTGTATAAGGCTCCCAAGTGCAATACTTGGCCACTTTTTCATCACCAGTCCACACCAAAACATCATCAAGATCAGAAAGACTAATGGGTCGAAGAGAGATTTGGGTCAAGTCATCAACATACTCTTTGGCATCTGATTTAGAAAAACTAGCAGTTTCCTCCATCATGGGATATTTGGCTTTGATATATCCAAGGATTGACTATAATTACTAGGTAGATCTGATTTTGTTGCTTGGAGAGAATTTGAGTTTGGAGGAAAGGAACTATATAGTGAAGTTGCTAGCCGCTATGACCGACTATGAAGTGAAGAGTAGGTGCTCATAAACTATATGATATAAACTACAAGAACAGGTAAAATGATGAAAATTAGTGGGACCATATTGATGGCCTTTGCGTATTTTAATAACTCATGAAATGATTCATTTTCATACCCTTAATTTAGTGATTTTTAAAATAGATTTATTCTAGTGAATGGATAAACACAACACGTATTGACAACAAGACGACGTTAATGTGAAGATTTTTTTAATATATATATTTTTAATCAATCTTTTAAAATTCAAGTCAGGCATCAAAATAGTAAGATCTTCGGTCATGATTTAAGGAAGGAAATTTCACTTTGCTCTTCACTTTTCATTGTTTTATATACTTGCATACTTGTTCTCTGCATGAACTCTACATTGAACATAAAAGTTTGCTCGAATTCGGCTTTGTTACATTCTAACAGCGCCATATTGCAAAATAAAAACTATTTGCTCGAATTCTGCTACGCAATAGCATTGATATTTTACCACATATAAATGTAACATTTTGAATTGCACATTACAGTGGTTGACATACTTGAAAACAAATAGATCAAAGTTTAACTTCACTTGAGAGAATACTGAACATAACAATATCTATACTTTTTCCCTTAACGAACAGATATTTTCTGAGAACACCTTCCCTTTCAAAACCAGCTTTCTCCAACACCCTTTGAGAAGCCACATTTTCCACATCAACTCGAGCCTCAAGCCTCTCCAAGTATGGAAACTCCTTAAATGCAGATTCAACCACGTGTTTTACAACCATAGTGGCAATCCCTTTGCCCCAATACATGGAGCTCAAAGAATAGCCAAGTTGAGCAGATTTGTCCCGGCATCTCTCTGAACACACCTGGAACTCGGCACACCCAATTGCTCGGCCGCGAAGGCAAATTGCTCTGAACCATAGAGATTTGCTTGCTATGTTTTGGATGAAGTCAATGCCTTTGTCTTTGTTTGTATAAGGCTCCCAAGTGCAATACTTGGCCACTTTTGCATCACTGGTCCACAACATAACATCATCAAGATCAGAAAGACTAATAGGTCGAAGAGAGATTTGGCTCAAGTCAACAACAGAATACTCTTCATTAGCATCTGATTTGGAATAGGTAGCAGTTTCCTCCATCATGTGATATTTGGCTTTGATGTATCTAAGGATTGCTTATAATTAACTAGGTAGATCGCGTTGCTTGGAGAGAGCTTTTTAGTTTGGAGGAAAGGAAACTACATAGTAAAGTTGCTAGCTGCTCTGATTGACTATGAAAAATAGGTGCTCATAAACTATATGACATATATAAGAGACAAAAACATGTGCAATGATGAAAATCATGACAATTTGTTGGACCATATGAGTCATATTCATACAATTTAGTGTTTTTTAAAATAGATTTATTCTAGTGAATGGATAAACACAACACGTATTGACAATGACATACTTTCAAAACTTGAATATTTGAATTAACAAAAGGACATATAGGGGTGGCTTTTTAAAAATATATTTTCAATCCATGTTTTAAAAACAGATTGAGACATCAAACTAATAAGACCTTCAGCCATAGTTCAACTGTTTTAAACAGTTTGAATCAAGGGTTGAACTGGCCGGTTTAGTTTGATTTCTTTTAAAAAATGAGATTGATTTGCATGTGCCAACAATGCAAAACTTTTTTAAACATGCATTCAATTAAATCATGCCAAATAGATATTTATAGAGATATTTTAAGAACTAACGATAAAAGGTGGCATCATAGAGTGATTTAGTTACATGTATGTCTAAAGAAATTTACTCTTTTGGTCTATACAATTTTTTTTTTATTTTTTTTAAGGAAACTCTTGGTCTATACAAATTAAATCCATGAAATATTACCTTTGAAAATTGCATGCATCTTTTTCTTAACCAATAGAATGTTGAAATAACTGTTGAGACAATACTCTGCTTAATTCCATGCATGACTTTACATTGTGAAAAAGAAGAAGAAAAAAAACTTAATACGGGCTTCACTTGAACCCGATTTAAATTTGGTGCCATAATGCATAGTTTTGACTATATAAAAGTGTGGTTATTCTTCTATTGTGAATTTTGGATACACTAGTTCAAAAAAAGAATCAAGATGTCTGCCAGCTTATAATAGTATTGAGCCAAAGTTTCCATCTCATGATGAGAATAAATGCTGAAGAAAACAAAACACTGAAAAACCAATTTATTTTCTGATCCATGCTTTCATAAGAGTGTCATACACAACTACTCCTTATAGCTAAAATGTCACTCATTACAAGTTTTTCTGAAAGCTAAAAGATAGAGATCTGAAACTAGTTATTATGATCAGATAAATAAATACTAACCTCCCATTTTGACAAGCTAAAATTAAGAACTGATAAGCTAGATTAGAATAAAAACATCCAAAGTACTTTACAACATACTGAGCGACAAGATTTTCTTAATCTTCATTTGTTGTCTTTGAGGTTCCACAGAAGCACCCTTTACTGCGCCTTTTGCTGCTACTACTCTTGTTTCCGATGTGAATGAAGTCCCTTAGAAACACCACTGTTTTCCCAGAGAATCTGTTCTTCCCTTTGTTTTTCTTTTCATCACTCAATTTCAGCATAACATAGTGGATGTTCTGCATCTCAAACTGCAACCGTCCTATCTCTTCCGAACCTTTTCGAGCCTGCTCTATCACTCTTTTTCTTTGCACCTGTCTACTCTTTTCCAACTCCATCGAAGTCTCCCTGCTTGAAGACGGAACACTCTCTTTGATCTCCTTTGTCAGTTGATCATTAGTATCTGCTAATTTCACAACAGCTCCTTCAACGTCTTCTATCTGTCTTTTAACCGTTTCATATTCGGTGTCGACTCCCTTCTTGTTGCCTCTCTTCTTTGTCTCCATTTTCATTTTCAAATCTTGCACACTCATATTAAGAGTTGTCAGTTTCTGTGCATCCGATGCAAGCCTCTCCAATATTTTTCTTCTCTTGCCATCTTGAGTTCTGTCTTTTATGCTTTTCGACAGATGAAGCTTGTCAACACCCAATTCCTTTTCTGCCTCCAATTCTGAAGAGATGTTCAGGCATTTTCCTGAATTATCCGACTGATGGCACATAATAACGTCTTCAGTTGGATCAGAATTCCTTTTCATTGCATCACCAACCATCGAACCGTCATCAAAGCAATCATGTTCGGCGGTTTCCCATAATTCAAGCATCCCATCGTCTGTCCCGCTATTCTTTCTCCTGCAATTCTTGGAGGCTGGATTGTCGGATATTTGATCAAGAGGAATATCTTTCATCAGCGATCCATTTTGGGATTTTGTTCTCCATTTGTTGAGATCGAACATGTTCTCATCCTTGAGTTGCTTCTCTACTTTTCTGTAGTCTTTTTGTGGATTGGCTTTAGAGGATAGATTTTCCTCCTTGACACGTCTTTCAATTTCTTCCACCATGCACCTTTCAACTACTCTAATCCTTGCCTTCATGCCTATCAAATCCGAAACACCGTCCAGCATCAAAGTATTTTCTATTACACTTGGATTGATGTTTTCTTCGAGACATGTTTCAATTACATAATCCTGGACACATTCATGACAAGCAAGAATAAGTAGAATACACAACATAATCTTCATATGCTCATTTAACGCAAGAATCAGAAGAGGAAAACTAAAGTACATGGTAAAAAGCTAAAACAGAAGACTACCTTTTGTTCCTGATTGCATACAGCCGAAGCTTTATTTGTTTGAAGGATGGTGTGCTCTAAGGAAGCGAAATCCTCTTTCAAAGAACTAATGACTGGAACATAAGCAGACAAATGACCCTTCAGTCCTCCAATTTCACTTTCCAGAAGACTGACTCTTTCTGTCATTTTTTCAATCTTCGAGCTCTTTGCAGCACTCTCATCTTGAAGTCTCGTACAAACTCCGGTAAGCTCATTCACCTTATTTTCCAACAATGCTTCACTAATGGATGAAATCTGAAGATCAAAATAGAATGTAGCAGCCTCAGCCTCCCAAAGTTGGAATTCATTTGTTTTATCCATCAGCTCTGAACTCAATGTTTCTTCTCTAGCCTTCTGTTGTTCCACTTCATGGTGTAATAATCTCATCTCTGACACAATACTTCGATTTGCTTCATTGAGGAGTTCAATTTCTTTTTTGTGATTCATACAACCTTCTGATAATTCAAGAATCTGTCTCTCCAGATTTTCATTGATCAGCTTTGATTCACGTTGTTCCATTTTCAGTTTTTCAACATTTCTGCAAAACTCCGCGTTCAACATTTCCACGGCCTTTAGCTTTTCCTCTTTTTCTAACAGTTCTGTTTTCTTCTTTTCAAGATGATCCTCTGAAATTTGAATCCGATGACTTAAATTGTCATTTGCATGTTTGCCTTCCTGCAGATCTATGTCCATTGTCCTGACCGATTCTTTCAGATAAACATTCTCTGCTTCTTTCGCCTCAAACTGTTCCCTTAACAGACCAAGCTCCTGTTTGAGGTTATTATTCGTACGGTGAAGATCACTCAGATGCTCGGCAAGTTCTTTTTGTTCCAATACCTTCTCAATGAAAAAGCTCTCGTAAACCAGGCTAAGGCTTTTTAGATTCAGCGCCTCATGGAACATCAAACTGCTCTCATCTTCAGCAGCAGACTTTGCTTCTTTGAGTTCCGAAACACTCCTAATTAGCAAATTTTTCTCCTCGAGTACCTTGCGATTTTCTTCCTTAAACATAAGATTTGTGTTCTGCAAATCTACCAATTTCATACGAAGAACCTCCATTTCATATTTCAACGCGTTCTCCCTCTGTTCTCCCTCGGTCAGTTCAGACCCCAGTTGCTTGTTCATCTCCAGTAGTTCAAGCTTAACTTTCTGGAACATCACATTCTGCTCTCTTGTGTTTTGAAACTCATGCTCAAGGTTCCTTTTCTTGGAATCCAGTTCTTTTCCTTCAGATTCTTGCTGCGAAAGTACGGTGAGGAGGACGGAATTCTCTACAAGTAGCTGCAGCTTCTCTTCCTGAGTCTTCGCAAGAGAACCTTTCCAGCCCTCAATATTATTCAAAATATGCGATATAGAGATTTCCTCTTGCTTGAACCCTTTGTCGTGTCTCCTGTCTGGAACGACCTGAAGAGCCGCAAACACTTGATGAATCCCTATTTTAAATTTTCTGATTTCATCCAGCAAGAAATCTACCTCCATCTGTTGCATAAGGTTTTCACCCTCCATCTCGGAAATAACTTCCTCAGAAAATTTTGATGCCTCGATATGTTTTTGACATTCAAATAGTAAGACTGAGTTCTTTTGCTCCAAGTCTTCCATACATTTTTGCAAAATAAACATCTCTACTTGAGCATTTACAGCTTTATCAAGTTCTTCTTCAAATTCTACCTTCCCCAACTGGCGCTCTTCTTGAAGCCGAAGAACAAGATTCTCCAAATTTGCCAATCGGGATTCACTTGAGTGTTTGTGATTAGCATGCTTTTGTTTCTGTGCCGAAAGCAAAGCATGAAGTTCTTCCACTTGATTGACTTTGCTTTCTTTGTCTTTCTCCATATAAGAATATTTTTCCTCCAATTTAGTAAACCTTTTTTCTAGGTTACTTAGTTGCTCTTCGACACTCCCCAATTGAGATACCAGGATGCTCCTTTCGTTAAGAAGACTGCACTTCTCATTGTTCAGCAAATTGCAGAATTCTTCCAAGCTACTTGATTTAGCCCTTAAACCTTCAAGCTCAATCTTTGAATCAGACAGAGACTTCTCCAGCAAGGCGTTCTTCTCCAATAACTTCTGCACACTTTCGGTGATAATTTGCAATTGTGACAATAAAGTCGATTTCTCACCAACAAGAGTGGATTTTTCTTCCTTCAGAACATGGCATGACTCTTGAAATTTCTTCATTGTATCTCTTACTCCATCTAGCTCATCATTCAAACTTGATAGGGAACATTGCATAAAGGCCTTTTCACTCAAAAGTTTATCCATATCCTTCGACTTTTCACGAAGAGCTTCTTTCTCATCTTGCTCGACTTTGCACACCTCCTTTAGTTTTGAGTTCTCCTTTTGTAAATCCATCACAGATGCCGCAAAACATTTAGGATTCAAACCTACAGACTCTAGATCTTCCAGTATAGCTCGGTATCTATTATTCAAGCCCTTGATCTCATCCTTTATTTGATGAGATTCATGTAGGAGGTAATTACTTTCTTCAACTTTTACGACAAATTCTCGTTCCAGATTCTCTTTAATCTCCTTCAACTTGGAAATTTCCATTTGCTGATCTTTTAAGGTCCTAGTGGAAGAGAAATTAAGCACATGCAAAGTCTTGTTTTCTTCCACAATATGTTGCATTTCTTCTTTGAAACCCTTTTTGGAAAGTTCCAGGTCCTCCAACAGCTGAAGCCCGTGTTTAAGCTCCAAAGCAAGAGACCTTTGCTCCTCTTGTGACTGAGAGTACGAGTTTTGCAGAGTCTGCAGAGTAGATTCAATTTGAAGAAAGCGAGAATTTTCTTCGTGCATCAGATTCTGCAGCCTCTCAAACTTATTATGCTTCTCTAGAAGCTCTCGATCTTTTAAAGAAATCTTCTGCACTAGATCGTCAGCCTCTAGTTGAAGAGATTGATTTGATTTCTCCAACGTGTCACAATGTTTTTCCGCAGTCTTTATTTTTTCAGTGCCTAGCTCAATTTCTCTCTTCAACAGTTCAGAAGTTTCATGGGCATGCAAAATTTCACTCTCCATTGAAGATATTTTCTGCAAGGACTGCTTGTACAGGATAGATACAGCTTCTTTCTCATCATTCAATTCGGCAACTTTTTCCCTCAACGCTTTAACTTCAGACTCTGCTCTTTCAATTTGCTCGGTTAGCATCCTGGAATTCTCCTCTGCAAGGTTAATCTTAGACTCCAAAACAGATATCTTTTCAAGAGATATTTCATACCGAAGAAGACCAGCATCCTTATCAGCTTCGAGCCTGGCGAGTTCTTGCTTGAGACTTTTTGCTTCAGTTTCTGCTTTAGCAGCCCTCTCATCATGCCCCTTTGCATCCAGTTGAGCCAAAGATAACATAGCTTCAAGGCTAGCTATCCTTTCCAGACACTGGTTGTATTGAACTAGACCTGTATCCTTCTCAGATTTTAGCTCTGCTAGAGCTTCCTTCAATATTCCGATTTCAATTTCTGCTTTGCTTGCTCGTTCATCAAGACCTTCAGCAATGTTTTGTGCCTTATTAAGCTCTTTTTCCTTTTCAGATAAACTCTCTAAACTCTTCTGATACTGAAGAAGGATAGACTCCTTGTCACACTGTATATCTGCCAGAGTTTTCCTTAAGGCTTCGAGTTCAATCTCTGCTTTCCCCCCATGCTCAGACTCAGAATGGTTCTGGATGTTCTCGTCCTGTTTTTCAGCTGATAACTGAGAAAACTCAAAGATCTCATTCAGCTGCTTTAGACCCTTTCTGCTTAAACCTAGCACGTCTTTCTGTACATCAACTTGCTCCAGGAATGCACGAATAGGATGTAGCATTTCGGGTGTGCGTGGCTCAGCCTCAGGGCCGGAAGAACTACACGGTGAATCATCAGTCAGCAGAAAATTTTCTTGGTTGGGAAATGCTTCTGCCATGGTTCTATGGGCTTGACGTAGCTCTCCTGTTGCATGATTATATCTCTCTGCTAATGCACGGTATGCTCGGTAGAACTCCTCAACTAATTTCATGAGCTCTGGTCTCTTCTTATAGTACATCTCCGCCCTTCTTGCAAAGGAGTCTGCATCCTCTTCAATAAGCTTGATCATTGCCTTGACTTTTGCATCCATGTCTGTAGAAAGTATATAAACACATAAA
>Ga0209282_1002409_pt1 | contig 10790 bp, 11 predicted proteins | sample Mtrugardesep15_FD_187529 | JGI IMG/M metagenome (GOLD analysis project Ga0209282, IMG submission 187529) | Root nodule microbial communities of legume samples collected from California, USA - M. trunc garden sep15 (SPAdes) (version 2) | ecosystem: Host-associated > Plants > Roots > Nodule...
GTTTTGAATAAGAGGGGAGGGGAATGTATATTTTAACATAAGAGGGGAGGGGAGTGTAATTCAAGCATCTTTGAGGGGAGGGGAGTGTAATTTACTCTAATTTAAATTAATAACACGGTTGCTTATAATTTAGGGTCCTCTTAACAAGGATCCCTCGAACACTTGTTAAGAAATCAACAAACGAGAAATGTCTACTTGAAAAATATAGCATCTAATGTATTGATTATCTTAAAAAATTATACTTTCCAATAAATACTTTCAAAATTTTGATTCCTTAACAATTTGCTGTGCTTTTACTATGGTATGTGTTGTACAACAAGCAATGTTGGTAATTCTACAACAAAAATTTTGCTTCTCTTCTCTTTATAAATATTATACAGCTAAACTAGGAGACTCGTTTGACGACGAAAATGATTCCTCAAGAAACTCTGATCTCAATTTCATCAACAGTCGTCCAAGATAATTCAAGCCTTCTCCTTCTCGGCCTCCACCCCAAAAGAGATCATGGGGAGAAGCCTCAACTAGAACCGAACCGGCAGTTGAAAGCAGCATAGAACTCAAATGCGGGTATGTTGAGAACTTGCATTTCAGTGCCGAGTACATGACATCGATCTTCATGTTGTCCCAATCAGGCCTTATCTGCAGGTCCAATAAGTTTCAATCATCAAAACACTCAGCAAAGGGAAAAGAACCAATCTAACTTATTAAGGCTCTGTTTGGTAATTTAACCAAGCATTTATCATTTAAGTGTATATATGTAGCTATTTCTAAAACAAAAGATAAAATAAAGTCAAATTGTTTTCATATAAGTTTTAAGTGGTTTTCATAAACTATCTTGGAGAGCTTATGAAAATAAATTTTATGCATAAACTTTCTCGAACAGATAAGCTCAAATAAGTCAGTCTAAACAGACCCTAAGAGTTTGAGAAATGTTTGAAAAACGAGTTGGGTCATACCAGATCAGGACGCTGCCTTTGTATTGACCTTCCTATTCTAGCAGCTTCTTCTGGACTTTTTACAGATTTGATCTTTTTCAAACAATCCTTTGCAATAGTATCATCCACTCCAACGAACTTGTGCGCCTAGGCATCAAATTAACTTTATAAACAACACAATAATACTGCAAAGGAAAAATAGAAACTATGCAAAATAAAATAAAATTACCTGGTAGTAATGCTCCACACTCAACCAAGTCACGTTTTCGCCATTTTCATCAGGCATTTGAATGGGATGAGGAGAGAAATTTGACAATGCACCATGAGGATCCCATGTTTTATAGAAAAATATGATGCTGGATTCATATGGAGAGACAGTAGGGTCAGCAATAAAAGTTTCCTCTGGTGATGGAATTGTCGGTGCCGTATCTGGCAACGGTTGTAGAAATCCACTAACAAGCATGTCCGGACCAACCTGCATTACAGTGATTGATTCAACAGTAGATACATAGATTAGACATATATTTTTTGATCGGAATGAAACAGTATCGGTATTTCAAAGGGAAAAGCGAATCAATTCTGAATGACCTGCTGATAGGAAACATCGATTAGATTTATAGCTTGTGACATCTCAACCATCCCAAGATCACCCACAGGAGAGGGTGCATTCTTTCCACCAATAATTTTAGGAGCAACAAATGCATAAACCTGACAGACATAAATATCACAGTTATCCCAACATATTTTAAGGTAAAATCAAAACAAGATAAAGCCAACTATCTAATAAGCCCTTAATCTAAAGCGGACCCAGACTTCCTACAGTAAAAGTACCACACAGTAATAATCTTGGCCGTTGATTTGAGGTGAGACGATTCAGATTACACAGTCAGTAAATCAATTTTAAACAATCTGGGTCAGTGATTTAGATTGGGTGGTCGAGATATGTAACAGTGTAACACAGTTACAGCAGATAATCTATTTCCATCTAATCCGTAGCAGTAAATTAGTTAGAACTGCAGAAAAGTGTATTATCTATGCCAATAACAAATGGAACACCATTTCAATTTTTCCTAGGAAAAATGAAAAAGATAAATGAAACCTTGTGAATTACTCCAGACGAAATAGCAGATGCAGCCAATGTTCCCCCACATTCCCAGAAAACTGAAAGATACCCTCGATCATAAAAATACTCCATAACATCTCGCGGATTTAATATGTCAAACTCTACAACTTCAACTCCTTTAGACGCAAGAAGCTTCTGAAGACTTCTCCTTGCACCCCTCTGTGTTACAACTATGGTAGAAACCTCAGACATGTCCCATAGGTTTGCCTCCTCTGGAAGATCGAGGGACTGAGACATTACAATGCGTATCGGCATATGCCCGCCTCCATGTCTGGCTGTCAGTCTTGGATCTGATTGAATTTTAAAAGGAAGGAAGGTATCAAAAGTCAAATTCTCGGAAATTTATAGAAAATAATGATAATGATGGTACTCACTGTCCCTTCGAACTGTATTTCCTCCCACAATTATTGCATCGCTTCTAGCTCGCAGCTCAAAAACTAGGTTTCTAGATTGCTTGCAGCTTATCCACCATGCATGGCCGGTGCTAGCAGCAATTTTTCCTGTTACACCAGGAAGGTAATGAGACAAGAAAACGCAGCCAACAGTTTATGCAATTTCGAGATTCTACACTGAAAACTCGTGCAAGAAAGGAAAATCACATGAAAATGAACAGAACCCTCACCATCGAGAGTCATAGCATACTTGAGAACAGAAAAGGGTACACGCGAAGAAGCTCTACAAATCAAAGGGGCGTTAACAAGAAGGCATTCTTTTTGAGCATCCTGTCAATAAAACAGAACACAGTGATCCATATGTGTGAATAAAAAGCTAAAGGTCTAACTAACCACAGTCCACAAAGAATTGATAAATAAGAAGTTCTTATTTAAAAGTGCATCTTTCTATACATTAATAATTTCGAAAGCTACATTTTTAAGCAAAAAACTAATAATTCTGTTTGGAGAAGCTGCACTCACATCCCCTAAGGTATGCTAAAAGAGCACACATGTCTCTTCTATTTTTTAAGTCAATAATCATCGCTCTTATTTGTTGGGAAAATTGCACCAACCTTTGCTCAATTTCAAAGGGAGTTGCACGCTATTTCCTCATTTTGATTGGCCCTCACGCCACTTACTAGCATTAAAAATGATTCAACCAACGCAAATCAGTGCTGTCAAATAGCAACTATGGTGACGTTATAGCATAGTAGAATTTTAACAAATTGCTATTGTTCTATGATACGGAGTATAGTGTTGTCAAGTAGCAGGCATAGCAACACTGTAGCATAGTAAATTTTGAACAAACCGCTATTTTCCACGATTGACAACAATGACCCAAATGAGTTACTATAAAAAAACAACTTTTGATTTCAACAACACCTCAATTCATTGTAAAGTTATGTTTTTTGTTGTTAAACTTGAAATGAAATAAAAATACCAAAAGTAAATACAAACCTCTATAATCTTACTAGTGAGATCCTCTCCAAGAAGATCAACTTGCAATCCTTGACTTCTAAGTGCACGCACAGCATTGCCTCTAAAATGTTGCAAAGGATGTCTCATTCCAATAACAACCCTTTTGACCCCACCCTAGTTTAGTTTCACACACAGGGTCATTTATCAACTACAAACATAAATTAAAGTCAACACAAACAACGTTGTCAGTCACAAATATGAAGATTGAATAACAAGAAACCTGAAGCAGAGCAGACACAGCAGTGTTGTCACCGTCACAGTCACCAGGCTCCATGTTCAGGTAAGCAGTGGCGCCACGGCAGCGCTCACCGGCGGAAGTAACGGCCTGAACTTCGGCGGGGGAGGTGCCTTGGGCGTAGAGGTAACCTTCACCGGCGACATCGCCGGAGGGGGTGGCGATGACGCAGCCGAAGTTGGGATGAGGGGAAGTGAAACCAGCGGATTTGTCGGCGATGAGGGCGGCGCGTCGGATATATCCGGCGTCGAGCGCGTGGTTGTGAGAGTCATTGGATGGTTTGCATTTGCAGATGATGGATGAGAATGAGAAAGAGAAAGTGTTAGCGATTGGAGTGAGACACCACATCGCTTAATCAACAACACTGTCGTGTCGTGTCGTTTCTTGTTGTTATTGAACTTGTACTAAAAAATATATATTACATGAAATTTTGGTTTCTTAATAATTCAAAAAGTAGTAGTATATAAGTTGAAATAAAAATGAGATATTTAGTTTTAAATACAATTAAAAAGAAGCTTTAGAAAAATACAATTAAAAGGATAATTTAGGAATTATACATTTATAATCAATTTTGATTCAAACTATCCAAACAACATCAACTCATAAAAATCACTTTTAAATTAGTGTATCCAAACATAAATTAATTCACATCAAACTCACTTAAGCAAAATCAATTCTCTCAAACTCAATTATATCAAAATCAATTATCGTCGCCGCCAAACCAAACTCATCATTAGATGCATGAGGAAGACATTTGTAATCCAAAAGTGCGTTGCGTTTCATGCAGGAAATCTAATCTAACCTTGACAATCCACATCTCAACCACTTTGTTCATCTCCTAAAATTAGTTAGTTGACTTTTAAATGTACCAGCAGGAAATAAGGACACACATACACGCAAATATTTATATGGTTGAAAGAATAGTTACTTTCTTGATCATCGACAAACTTTAATGGGTGAAAGGTAGTAAGCGTGAGTGTTGATACTTTTGTACTTTGGAACGACTTATATTTTGTAATATTTAAAATAAACTTGATATTTCCAATTCCTTTTTGGCTAAAACATAAAAGCAAATTTTTTAAATGAGCTGAGGAAAATGATTTTCAGAAACGAGGGCTAGATTTCAGCAAATGTCTTCAATCATTTCTCTCAAGCTTTGATCAACTTCCGATTGTATGACAAATTAATGAACGCGCTCAACAAACAGTTGTATGAAAATTAGATTCACGGAAGTTGTATAAACACATTTCACTGTTTTAATGCCCCATTCATATAGCATTATCTTACTTTTATCCCTTGTACAGCCACAAAATGCATTATAATACTTGCGTTAGAGACAAAGCTAATAAAAATACCATCAAAATTGAAGAAACGATTATGTCACCAACAGTAAAGAGCCATTATAAAGGTAAAACATTCAAAATACAGTAATACATCCATGTAGCATATAATCTCTCATGTGTATGGAAAACATGCAAGCACCACGGTACATGAGGGCACAGCGGATGATGTAAGCAAAGTCTACAACGAAATAGATTAATTGTACCAGGCACATCAAATTCATGAGAATTTGATTCAATATCAAAGAGAACAGGTAATGATACAAGAGCTAAAGACAATACAATATCTTCAACCCTGAACCTCAGTTTCATTCATTCCTCCTCTTCAGCCTCCTCCAGCCAATTAACAAAGGGTTCGAGTGCCTTCACAAAAGTTTGCCTGTACCAGTTATAAATAAACAATGTAAGTAACAAGTGTAGTAGCGGCAAGGTGTTATGACAGACTCGGTAAAGATGAAACTTCATAATGAAATTTTTGAGTCGGAAGAAATGTTAACATAAAGAGGTCTAATAATCTCAGGGAAATGTTCACTTTATACCTTCCTTTGGGATTAGTTCCTTTACGGAACCAATGAAGAATGGTATCTTCAGCCAGCACATCCTGTTCATAAAGAGATCTAATAATCTCAGGGAACAGCTTCATCAGCTTAGCATCCTCATAGCATTGCATCTGTACTTTGTACATCAGCTCCAGCTCAAGTTTTCCACTGGTGCAGAAAGTATTCAACAGTTCTGCCCATGTTTTCACCTTTATCATAAACAAAGTGATGTAAACAACTTTAATGAAGAAAAATGTCACATATCAGCATGAATACTGAGTGGTTTTCTCAATAAGCAATCAGATGGAAAATCCATTCCCTAAAAGCATAGTCAAATATAATCAAACTGTGTATTAACACCATCCAAGAACACTATCCACACACCATAACACACTAAGCTAAGCCCCTCCACAATCACGCACAGAACATCAACATAACAAAAGTACAAAACAATGAACATATTACAGTCAAGGACATTGTATTACGGTCACAGACATCAGATGAATAAACGTAAACATGAACATTCTATACATCAGTTCCTATTCAATAGGAAACCAATGTACAGGATAACAAAGTTGAAAATCTCAATCCAAGCAAATACAAATTGGCATCGAAGCAAATTTCTAAAAGTTACCTTGCGCAGGGCTGCATTTGCATTCTGTTGCTGATTTTTCCCTGACCACTGAACAGCATCCATTAAAACATCCCATAAGATCCGCACAATCTCAGTTTCAGGCAACTTAGCATCTCTAACCCGGAGCTTCACAGTCTCAATAACTTCAGATATATCAGCCTCCTCTGTTATCTGTGTTGTTAAAGCAGACTTCATTTCCTTGAGGGTCACCTCAAATATCTTCTTTTCATTATACTCCACCAAGGCTGTCAGTCCTTCCTTGCTAAAAAGTTGACAATGAATGAATAAGCGTATTCATAAATTCCATCATAATTAACAGAGTAATGAAAATTGACAAAACAGTCTACAAGTCCAGCTGTAGAAAATGTCAAAACAATTCAATGAAACAAAGTCTTCTATTCTATCAATCACTCCCATATAACTGGATACAGTGGTTAGTGTGATATGATTTTGCCATTCAAAAAAAATAAAATATCACTCCCAGATATTTCAAACAGAGAAAACTTATAAATAGAAAATGTCAAAATAATTCAATGAAACAAAGTCTTCTATTCTATCAAAAACTCCCAGATAAGTGGATACAAGGGTTAACGTGATGGTTTTGCTGTTCAAAAAACAATATCACTCCAAGATATTTCAAACAGATAGAAAACTTATAAAAAGAAAAAACTTGTGTTAACCAATTAGCAAATGTTTTAATTCAAGCAAATAATATGAAACAGTGGGTTCATATAATTCCAAACTGTAGGTATCATAAGATTGGTACTAAACAACTAGCATTAATGCATTTTATGTAAAATTTCCTGATGCAGTTCAGGTCTTGTAAAATTCATTCAGTTCCACTTCTTGAGCATTGGAAGAAAAGAGGGGGGAAATAGTTCTATTCGGGTAATAAAAACGTCTCAACACATCCCTAGAACGCTAATTTAGACTTGAATGCCTGCCCTTCTAAAATAATATTTCACTTAACACTACATAGAGTCAAGTACCCAAATATATTTCATTAAAATTAGTCTTAAAAGGTATTAGAATCCTTCAATAATAAATCGTTCATGGAATGAGATCGTCAAGGCTGTTGCAATTGCCAAAAGCAAAATAAAATAGAAGAACCATTGGCTTAGACAAATAAAATCAATCCTGATGTATAAAACATTTTGAAGTATCGTCATTAAAGATGCATCCTTTTCACTAGCAGGTAAGAATTACCTGAAATGCTCAGAGAAAGACTCGTTGGTTCTTTTCGCAGGCGGGAAAAAGACCAAAAGATTGTCTTCAACTTTTCCCCGTTTCAGAATTGCAATAAGATCATCAAGGCTGTTGTCAATCAAATACTCCTTGAAGAAGTCAGTTATAAATGTCAGAACTAGCCCTTTGGCCACAAGGTTATCTTTAAGAAGTGGTTGGAACACAGTCTCTGGTGGGAGACCAGATAGCTTCTGAGAGAAAGCGAGTGCTGTGAAGATTGCCAACTTCTTCCTCTCATTTTCCTCGAAAAGCTCCAAGGACTGGAGGAATCTTCGCATGACATTTTCAAGGTTCTTGATGAGAAACGGCCTTCTCCGCAAAACCTTCTGTATGTAGATCACAGATGGTAAAATGACTTCACGTGTTGCCTCATACTCAATTATGGAGTAAGGATGGCGTTCCCCCTCATCGGGCTTGGTAGTTCCAGGTTGTGTGCGGCCCCCAGTGAAAATAACCTACAGTAAATGATATGTAAGACAATTGCAAGTTGGATAGAAATCTACATGCAATAGAATATCACAAAGCATTGAGAACATTGAAATTAGATGATGACCTAATTGATGCTTCGGTATTTAGTCAATGGCGTAAGAAAATTAAATGGTGTATTCGATGTCCTATTTTTACCAAAATCTGAGACTATAATCATTGGTCTATTTTGCAGGTATGATGTTTTTTCAAAACTTTGAATTTAAGGTGTAAATGGCTATGATGCTGAATAATGTGAAGACTGGCTTTAGATCCCCTAGGAGAATGGTATACAAAGAGTAGGGAGATTGTATTCTTTTTCAGGTTATAGAAGTGCCTAGCAGGTGCTATGAAAGGAGATATATGTTTACACACAAAGATTCAGGTTTTCAAATAGCAGAAACAGTTTAAGCACGCCAAACTAGAATAGTTATAGTATTAGTATTAGTATTAGTATTAGTATATAGATATCAGCAAAGCATGTGTGTCATAATAACATGAACTATGCATCTAAATCTCCTACAGTCATATCAAAATAGCAAATATAAAACACATAATACTAAAATGAACGAAGAAACAACAAATTTTCAGCTGGTTTAGTAAGCTTGCCTCAAAAAAGGTGTCACCGTATCTTGAGAAGTTGAGGTCAGAAGATTCAATGCTTTTTGCAATAAGTTCCTGTAAACATAAATCATTCAATCAGTTTTGCAAGTCCATCAAAACATGACAGTGTGTGCAATACAGATAATCAACAAATGAACAGATGTAAAATGCTGTGATAACTTACCAAATCACCAGCATTATCCAAGTAAATCTGGACCACTGCATCAGCAAATGCTGCAGGGTCCAGAGGCGCTGCGATGTTCCGTTTGCGGGTCTTAATCCGCGTGCCACTGGTGATTAAGAAAAACAAACAATAAGAACCTTAAAACAGATTATATGAACATAAAAAATAACACAGATACAATAAGATAAGCTGTGTGGAATAACTAGATAATGATATACAGACACGTCAACAAAGAAAGTGCATACAGTTGATTGAATAATAGTTGGCTATGAAGAAAAAGTAATCTACAATTTGCATAAAATGGTGCACAAAAGCCCTTCACAGAGACTAAATTAATTAAGTGGGTTCCCTATGTTAGAGAAATAATTGAGTTAAGTAATAACTATGAGTGCAAAATTATCAGCTTTCAAATTTAATTAACACAAAACTTATCAGCTTTCAAATTTAATTAACACAAAACTCAATAGAAATAGTTCATAAATACTAATATTGATGAAATGACATTTAAAGAACAGCGAAAAAGGACAGTGAAGTAAAAATCTTACCCGAGAGTGGGTTTCTCCTTGGAGCTGCAGGAAACACAACAAAGATTAGAAATTGATTATGGAAAACTAAGAATCAAACAATAATCAACAACAACGATTACTAATTAAACAGAATTGAAAAAATAATATCAATAAACAGTAAAATTAAACTAAATTAAATTGAACAAAAAATATTTCATGAACTGAAATGTAAATCTATTGAAACCAATCGTGACAAAAATTAGCCATAACGAATATAAATCATCAAAAGAAAATTTTTTTAAGAATCAAGAAAACCTAATTAACGAAAGGGGGCGATTCTGGATCTAAGAAAACCTAATTAGTCATAACTCTCTAGATCCAAGATACCCATGACTGAGAATAATCAAAAAAATCGTTTTTTTGCAAAATCGAATGGGAAATTCTGAAAGATTTGCATAAACATGGCATAAATCGAAAAAAAAAACAATAAAGCAGATCAAAATTAAAAAATATAAAATAATAATAATAAGAGAAAACAATTGATACCTCATAAACTAAGACGAATTGGGATCGAAAGATCGGGGAGTCTTTACTCGGTGGTGATTGTTGGGGGAAGAGAAGAAGCAGTGGAGAGAGAGAGAGAGAGATAGAAGGAGGGGAAAGAAAAAAGGACAGAACTGAGTTCGGTTATGAACACCCAAAGATATTTATCATCACGGGTATTATATTATAGCCTTAGATGTAATTTTGATCCCAATATTCTCTAATTCACAATTTTCACATCTCATCGTTGCCCTAATTTTAACCTAAATATTTTGTCAAATTTCCCTCCTCTTAAATCTATGATTTTCTAAATTAATGCATTGGATGCTATTAATCACATATATTAAATCCTATTTAATTCACATAAATTTTTCTTGGCATAATTTTTCCTTGTTTTGTAGTCAACTGATTTCCCTACTTCTTTGGAAGCGATTAACTATCCAATTTAATTCCCATCATTTTTTTCACTATCCTATTTAATTCCCATAATTTTTTCTCACGTAGTCAACTGATTTTCCTGCTTCTGTGATTAAGTTCAACTTATTTGTCTACTTTTATGGAAACGATTTACTTCGAGAGATATTCTCCTTAATCTTATACTGATTCACGCTTCCCTCATCTTTCCTCTCTTATCAGAACAAAAATATTATTTCTCTGGGGACAATAATATTCAAAACACATTTTCTACGTTTTAGTAACAATTACAGACTTTTAGTAACATTATTAGTAACAATTATCTGCTTTTAGTAACAAACCATGGCTTTTAGTAACATGAATCGAATTATAGATTTTCAACAAATTAATTGTCTTATTCCCTTCGCATCAATTTTCTTTTTCTCTTATATATCATGAAATTCAATATTGGTCACTTGCTAGCAATTAATTTATGAAACATTTGACAATATGTTTAACTTTTTAGACCTATTGTTTAACCAATTATATACCAAATTTTTTATAATATCGAATAATCCACGACGTAAATAATTTAGAATATCTTAAACAACCATAATTATTTCATGCTCACTT
>Ga0209282_1002411_pt1 | contig 10786 bp, 5 predicted proteins | sample Mtrugardesep15_FD_187529 | JGI IMG/M metagenome (GOLD analysis project Ga0209282, IMG submission 187529) | Root nodule microbial communities of legume samples collected from California, USA - M. trunc garden sep15 (SPAdes) (version 2) | ecosystem: Host-associated > Plants > Roots > Nodule...
GTTGAATGATTCAGGGCATTGTATCTTTGCATAATTATTGTTACATACGTTAGTCTATTTACGTCAGCCCAGCTAACAATCAGAGCAAACCTTTTGAACTTGTTTAGATTCTGATATTTTTCCCCTTTTGGAAGACATATTAAAGAACAACCATTTGGTTGACAACTTATTTGACAACTATATATTTACAAAGAAAAAGTAGGTATGGACACGAAAACCAAAGCAATAGAGAGATAAAGTAAAAACATAATGTGAGTATGAGAGAAAAAGTTGTCGCAAAATGGTTGTACAAATATCATTTCTCATCAATAAATGAGTGTATATTGTGTGAAACTGGTTGGCTTAACTTTCTTCTGATATGCTATAATGCTAAGAATAGTTATATGCACCACGGTGGCCCGCAAACTCAATCACAATTTGAGGTTGTAGAATTAGATTAAGATGTCTTAAATCTTAATGAGGAATCACTTTGTACTTTATTATTAATTATTGTACTTGTATGCAATGAAATATCTTGTCTTTGATTGTTTGTCGCAACTTCCATGTAGATACTTGCAACTGGCTTTTGTCTCATTCTCTTCAATCTTGGAAAGCGCAAGGCTGGTGACTCCAGGTATAACCCGGGATTAATTGCTGTGTACTATTTTGTCCTAAAGTGTTAGTGTAAGTTAAAAATTAACTCTGAATACTCAATTAAGAGTTAAGATTGTTGTGTTAGGGACCTTCACTGGTTTCAAGAAGAAGCAAAACAATATTAAGAAAAAAATGTTGGGAGGGAAGAGTAAATACACTAGATCCTGTATTTAAAAAAATTGGACATATATAAGTCATATTGTAAAATAGCTGGACGCTAAATCCTTTTAGTTTTGCTTGAGTTTCTCTTTATTTTTTCCCCAGTTGAGATTTCTATTCTTATGTGATAAATCTCTAGCAACTTTCATCTCCTATGTCTTTTATATGCTACAGATTTCTTAGTTGCATCTCCTGTGTTGTTTGCAAACTCAAACTTGATCACAACCAAAAATACAATTTGGCGTGATTTTCTAGGTTCATTGGTTTTGATTGTGGGATTATTGGGAATGGACTGGAAACATAGCCTTCATGCTGGCCTAGTCACCCATTTCTGAAAAATAATCCCAAGCTCTTCCGTAAACATTAGACCTCAAGTCCTTCAAACTTCAGTTATATTGTTCCTCCTATGGTTCTACCCTTCCCCGTTGCATGTTTGTAGTTTTTGAGATTTGATTAATGTGTTGTGTTAGTGAACATGGTATCCATAGAAGAGAAGAGAGAAATAATTTAATTTGTGCTAGTAAACATCCATCCTTTATATAGGTTAACCAATTAGTAACAAACTAACTCCTGATCTACAGTTCCTATATCTCTAATCCCGCAAGATGGAAGGTGTTAATAACACTTTCAGCTTGAGATGAACAATAGATATTTTTACAATAAACTTGAGTTTTAATATTATTTTAATATGAGGTAAAACGTCTTGACCTAAACACCCGAGTTATGAGTCGATTCCACCTAGGCAAAACGTGTTGACGTAAAACCTCGAGTTTGACAATCTTGACCATATTGCAGAAGCTGACATCAACAAAACCATAAGACACAAGACTACCACCAAGCAGAAACTATAACTCAGACTTTAACCACTTGGCAGAACCACATCAGCAGAACCAATTAAGGCACGAGGCTTAACCGTCAAGAGTACTTAACCACTCAAGATAGAAGCAAACAAGCCAATAAGAAAGAACATCAACAAACAACAAAGAAGCACGTCATTGAACATTTGGCTTGCACACTGCACACTACTATCAAGCTGATGTCCAATTCCTACATGCCCTGCAAACCATAGGCTCCAAACAAGACAACAACCAATTTCAACCTTCACAAAGCATGACAAAAACAAAACAAAACTTCACAAAAAAAATAAAAAATGCACCACTAGCCACACACCACCTTCCAAATCCTGCAGTAGTGATGTATTTGGAGTAGGGTCCATATAATCTTATGACTAGAGTATTCTCAATAGAATCCCATTTATTAAGCCAAAAGCTAACCAATTAGCATCAAATACAATTTGATTGATCATTGGCATAAGCCAATTGTCATGCTCCTAAGATCAAACAACACACAATTGCATTGCAAGCGTCAAATCTAGATTGGAAACTTATCATAATGGAGCGTCGAAGAAGCTGGAGAACAATGAAACCACAACTCCATCCATGTTAGAACCAGTTGCAGTGCGGTAAACCATAAACATAAAAAAAAAAAAAAATTGTGCCAAGATGTTGTTTCCACTTAAAACAGCAGCAAACCAAACCAAATATTGAGCTAAATCCAGAATAATGTGCACTTCTATTTCTCCTTGAGTAACTTGCTTGAAATCAAATAACAAAGACAACCACAATCAAGTAGACAAAAAACAGCAGACTTTCCTCATTAACATGTGTTTCATGCTTAATTGCAATCACTAACAAATCATAACAACAAACTAGAAAGGGTAACGGAAAATGATTAGATCAAGCCTTTATATAGACTAATCAAATACTACCACCTGTCCTTTTTATAAGAGACATATACATGATGTCTATTGTATAAAAAAAAACGGAGGTAGTAGCAAAATACTACCTATATCTCTAAGATGTTGACCTTGGTTATGGTTGCTACCTTTTCAGTGTTCCTATTTCTTCTATGATCTACTTCTGGTTAGTGAGGTGCTTTGTTTTGTTATCCAATGGTTTTCAGGCACTGTTTTGTGTTCTGATTGGTCACAGCGTGACATACTATGACATGCTAATGTCCAGATACTTCAAGCGTTTTCATTTGGTATTTATTTCAGTTTAATGCGATAAAATGTTTCTATTATTTTATGAGTTGTGACTTTAACTTGTCACTTGTTACCACCTAATGCTTTTGTAATTAGAGTTTGATTAAATGTTAGTTGCTATTTTAAGGTGGTGGTTGTTTTTGTTGTTCTGTGTTTGAATATAATTTTATATATTGTAAGTAGAATCTTATTATTCATTCTACGTGTTACCCGTGTCCTCCCAATATTGACTACCTTGCATTTTTATTCTACCCATACATGTATTTTACCTATGATTGATAGTAGTGGATATAAAATTTACTTCGTGGACATTGTTGGTAGTTCTTAAACATCGATGTCTCTACTATGCATGCAGTGCATACTCTATCTTCAATGAAGACTTCAGAGAGCTTCCAGGGACGCTAAATGCAGATCGGTTTGATAGAGATATAAGAGCGGGACAGTTTTGACCCTTGTCCTTGTCACCATCCAAACATTGATGACTTCTCACAAGATGTATATCTTCCCAATCACGCGGAGCTATTGACGATCCAAAGAAAGAGTTCAAAAGTACAGTAACTTTTCAGCAATGTTGTATTTTAGCCCAGCCCATAAATCAATGAAGTGACAAGTTTTCTGTTCAGTTTTGACATTTCTTCAACTAAACATATGCCTGTTCTGTATGTAAATTATACTAATACCAGTGTATTGATATCAATGATATGTTTTGGACTAATGTTCCCCTGTGAATAACTCTATTTCTTTTCCCTTGGTTTCTGTTCGAGTTTGAGAGTTATTTTGAACTCTTCTGGGACATATATAGAGGCTTGTCAGGATTCCAAAGCTAAGAGTAGTATTTAAACATGGGATTTTATTCTACAGTATCATAGTACCTATATTATTTTATTTTTGAGGGGAGTACTCTATTACTCTATTATTTTTTAAAAGTTCGTTTCTCTTAACAAGAAAGTTGATATATTTTTCACGAGTGTAGTACCTAAAAGAATATTTGTAGCTGCAGGTATGCCTGAAATTTTTTCCAATTCATGTACACACATATGGTCAGGAAAATTGAAAAAGCGCTTAATGGGTTACAAAGGTAATTGCTTGAATCCTGGAATGAATTTTTAACATAACTGAAATTGTAAGAAAGCATAAAATTTGGTCATTGTGAAAATGAGAATGTCAATGTTTTTCATATGATAAAAATGAAATGGCTATTTTTATATCAAATAACAAGATTAAAGAATTTTTTAAAAAGGTATTGAAGGCAGTTTTTTTTATTGGTTAATTTTTTAGTGGTATAAAATTTATAGTGGATCCATATGATTTAATGAACTCATAAATTTAAACAATAAAAATTATGTTGAAAACTATGTTGTCTATCAAGTACATCAAAATATGCCGGAGAACATTTGACACAAAAGATTATATTGTATCTTAACTTTTTAGATAAATCAATATATTTTCATGTGTGATTGTAGAGAGAAATCTCTGGAGCTAATTGAAATTTATTTAAAGGATTATTACCTCTCTCAACATTAGATTTTTTCTTCATCTAATAGAGCAAATTTAAAACCAAATAATTAGAAGACTCAAATATTTACACTAGGGGCACACTATGTTGACATTGTGTTCCAACAATGGCTAAACGACTATACTTTATGTTTTCAAATGTTTTTTCCTTCTTTAATGACTGTCCTTGGATCTGGTGAAATAAATAAAAGTCTAGTTTTCAAAACCGTATGACAAAGCACGAATCATGTGTGGTTTGACTGCTTTCTAACCTTTTTTTTCTCTGCCGTCTTTGTCTCTCATTGGTCATTTTCTCTTCTCTACTCTCACGACAATCTTCATTCTTGTTCTTAACATTGTTCAAACTTCAAACAACAGAACAAACTATTTATAGAGTTTGACATTTTCAGTCAACTAAACTTTGTTCCATTCAGCCGATAGTATTATGTGTGAAAAGAAAAAGGAAAATGCTAAGAAATTATGATGCAATTTTCGTTGTTTTAAACTATAACTAATTTAAAACCATAAGTAAATTGCTATGACTATTTAAAAGAATAATGTTCCTTTTGGTAAAATGTCTCCTCTTTCCAATAAAAAAATTGGGAAAGATAATATTAATTATTAGTAAATAATTAAAATGACTTTAACGACTACTATATAACATCACACTATATAACACACTTTTTAAAACAATCATTTTTATTACTTAAAATTCATATAAGTCTCGCTAAATTGTGTGGCTCTGATATAAATTTGGTGGAACTAAGAAATTTGTGTGTGTTGAAAGATGAGTGTAAAAAGAGTCTTAAATATTCTTTTTTTTTTTGAATAAAGTCTTGTATATTCTTGAAGTTATAATATCAAAATTTTACCATTGTGAGCTCACGTCTTATGGTAAAATTTATCTATTAACTTGTCCCAAGACAAAGATGTTGGATCATGAGAGGAACATGAAAATCATCACATTAGATTAATAATGACCACATAAATGGAATTCAACATTAAATCCTTCACCAGCAACATTAGTATATGAGACCGTATAGTTATATGATGTATTGATGTTTGACGTTCATTTTTTCTCCCTAATATGAGATTTTTTGGATACGATGGTCTGTAATATAATTAAAATTTTTCTCTGTACAGTTAATTATAAACAATTTTTTACTTTTTAAATTTATTAAATAAATAATGTATATGATGGTCTGTAATATAATTAAATTTTTTTATATTTTAGACAACTTGCACTTATGACAAATATAGTTTTATAAATTACAAAAATTTCAATTTTTATCATATTTTTAACTTCCAATTGTAAAACAGTTTTATAACCAGACACACAGTACAACTAAAAATGTTTTGTCATATCTTTTGTTTTTTTAACATAACACTTTTATCCACACTTGATATATTAAAAAATATATCCAATAAAATCCTAGAAAATGTGAATATGAAAATATATTTATATTTAGAAAATTGGAAACCCAATCCTGCACGGCACGTAACTTGACATGAGGCAGTGAAGTCAACCATATGAAAGTGATGTTTTAAAGAACAGTCTTTACTTCTCAATAAATAAATGAATGAAATACACCACACACACCATGGTCATGGAGGGACCAAACCAAAGCACTCACCAACTCATTTCTCCAAACGTAAATGTGCAGCATTTTGTTTTGTTTTGTTCATCTGAAAGAAGACCTTTGCTTCCCATACTCCAACAGTGACAACTATTACTAGTAAATACTTTTATATTAAATTGAATTTAATTTGATTTGGCCACATCCTCTTCTCTCTTTATTGGTTGGAGCTGCTTCAAAAATCGTTCAACTCCGTAATTGCTGCGTTACAAGGGACTTAGTAGTTAGTACTATCAAATTGTTAATTAAAAATGTAGTACAAGGTACTATCTTGACTAGTTCCTTGATTTATGAATTAGAAAATATGAAATACTTATTAAAAAAGGGAAATTAACTTCTTTTTTTGACTAAAAGAAATATTATTTGATACCTAGAGTTTTCTTTTGTATGAGTATCTTGTAACAAAATTATTCAAAAATAAATTCACTTAAAAATAATTAAATATATAAAAAAATGACAATGCCCTAAATGATTAGATGTTGAGTATTGTGTGTCCAACAAAATACCAAGATATTGGTATTTGGTGTGTTTATCCAATAAGTGTACTAAAACACGTTTGAGCAAAGACTTCTCATTTTTTATTTTTAAGATATTGGAGTTTTTTTTTACATCCTTATGATGACGGATTGAAAAAAAAAAATCAATTTTGCAATTCTTTCATTGATTTGATAATCCTTTGGAATGTCTTGGTTTCTTTAGGTTGGTGGATTAACTCATTATCATGTCTTCAAAGTGTATGAAATTACTTTCTTAATAGATTTTGAAAACCCCTTGTACTCACATTAATACATCTTACTTATTTTAAAATCTACTTATTTTTACTTATAAAAAAATAATCAACTTAAATGTCACGTTATTTATCTAACTATTGTTGATAAACCACGGGAACTGCATTGCAAGACTTCGTCAATGACTTCTGCAATCGTGTTTTGCTTGTAGACGAAGTCACATGAAAGATTGGAATTGTACTTAATTTAATATAAATAACACAATAAAATACTAACCAATTTTGAAGAATGAACAAGGTCCAAAACAAAGGTCACATAAACTACTTAAATAAGAAAATAGTCAATTCTTTTATTATTTAAAATTAAACACGTCAAATAGCAACAAATATAAAAAAATGTTAGTCTATACTAAATAATTTTTATAAATTATTCGTCTATAATATTGAGAAGGGAAAATAGTCAAAATAATATTCATAGCTTTCATATATTTAAAATCTTCAGCAGGCGACCACAACATTTCTTTTTACCGAAATTAAATGATATTTATTTATTCATTCAAATTGATAGAGTATATTGATAGAATACATATTTATTAAAAACAAAAAAGAATGAATATGCGACAACTCATAATATCAATGTTAATAGTGTAAAACAATAATACCCAAAAGCCTACACATGTAAATATATTCAAGTGTTTGGAATACACATGTTAATAGGCTTGAAATCCAGCAAACTTGTTTGAGGTTCTCAACAATAAATCTGGTTTATTCTAATATTTTAATAATAAATCAATGACTAATATTAAAGGGGTCCAAATTAGACCCAAGGTTTCAATGGTACAAATTAAACGCGGCCATTTTCACACTTTGCATTATAAATATGAGATTATTCAGAAATTCTTGTCACATATATTTTGTAATCCAGTGATAGGGATAGAGGAACATATTAAAATTCAATTTTAAATTAATATTTATTACAATCATTTTTGTTCGATCTAGATATTTTCCATAAAAAACTATATCTCATAAAAATATCTAAACACGAACAGCAGGAAGATATATTACACGTGGTCACGTATAATTAGTTTGAAATAAACTTTTTTTAATAGGTGCTCAGTTCTAAGTTGTATTGCAAAAATGTCTACAAAGCTTTTCCGACAAACAGTTTTTAAAACTAAAGGTAGATTACAATGAATACAAAAAACAAAAGGACATCCAAAAAAAAAAAATTGAATAGCGATAAATATTAATTTAAAAAATAAATATACAAATGATAGCGAGAATTAAACCATTAACAGTTTGGTTTAAATCAGTTTTCGTCAAATAAGTATATGAATCAATGAAATCTTTATTGATTTGGTTCAGTTTTCATTATTTTTTTTAAATGTAATTGGACCAAACTAATCAAGTTGGTTCGATTTGTATCGGTTTGATTAATCGATTTGTTTGATTTGCAAATTTGTATTTAATTCATATTTTGTTTAACTAATACTCAAATATTTCTTTAAACTTATTCCATATTTTGTTTTTCAAACAACTCATACTCAAATATTTCTTTAAACTTATTCCGTATTTTGTTTTTCAAACAACTTTGTATAACTAACAATACTCAAATATTTCATACATCCAAGATTCATTCATCCATCATTCGTCGAACGCAACTTCATCAAACTCAAATATTTCAATCACCATAATTTATACATCCATCATTCGTCAAACACAAAAGTTTCAAAACACATCCTAAAACTAAAACATATACGCAAAATAACAAATCCATGCAAACTGAAATTAAAACATCTTGGAACCACCGACATATGACGGTGGTATGAGTGTCTTTGTATTGATCATGAGATGAGTCGATGAATAAATGAGTGAGAAAGGATTAAAAATAATGGACTTTAAAAGTGTTTTGTCATTTGGATTTTATCTTATTCCTAACTTTACTTATGTGTATGTGAGGTAAGGATTGAATGATATTGGTAAATTGAGGAGGTGTGGTTAACGTTCGTTCGGTTCACCGGTCATTTGGATCTCAAAATCCAAAACAAAAAATCAAACCAAAATAGATCGGTTTGGTTCCATTTTAAACTGAACTAGACAAGGTCAATTAATTTTTTGGTTTAAGTCGGTTTAGATTTTCGCTTTGGTTCGAATTAGATTTTCCATTTTGTTGATTTTGTAGAAACTGCTTACACCTTTGGTGGAAACAAAACCTATTTTTAAATGAAACAAACTTATTTTTTGTTTAAAAGCAGACTACTCATGATAAAATGAAGTAAGCGATTAAAAACAACCCTCTCAAAGAAAAAAAAACGAGGGCAACAACCCCCGGTTTAAATTACTTAGGCTTAGATATGTCGATGCATAATGACATAAACATGATAAAAATAACGCAACACAAAATTGGACACTATTGAAGATTTAAAACAAAACGAGAAGATGGGAAGGTTTGTTCACAATAACAAAGGCGGTTCTAGAACTCGTAAACCAAGACAGATATCTTTCCCTCCTAAAAGAAGGGTTGATAATGTAAATGTTTTAAAAGAAGAAAAGGAATCAGAAAGACGAGACCCCCCAAAGATATCTCGGTCGCGTACACAATATCTTAATGTATCTTCCACCCCTAAAAGACACCTTCATGGTGGCGAGTCTCACTGGCAAAGTGTTACGACTTGAGAGAGTCTTCCAATCATAGATGTGGCGACTAACCCACCAACCAGGAAGCAGGAACGCTTCCCTGTCGCTAATGTCATTTTAGTAGGTTTCATATGGTTGAAGAAATGTCGTGAAATTATCTTAAATAGACAGATAAGTAATCCTTACTACCACTCTACAAAACCGCAGGGATGATCCCAATCCAGAATATGAACCATAAAAGAAAATACCAACTAAACTGAAAGCTTATGGAGATCATTTCCCTATCAGAAAGGAACATAATCAACATCCCTAAAAAGAAGAAACACTCTTACAAATTAGAGTCGTAATGGAAAGCTTTTACGTTCGTCGTGTATTGATAGATCAATGGAACTCATGTGATATCTTGCACATCAGTCTGTTTTACTCCCATATTATCTCAAAGAAGGACTTGCTACCCAACAATGGATGAAACCTTCATGGATTTAAAAGAATTTCTACCCGATCGTGGAGGTATCTGGAGCTTTTACGACTAGCGTCAGAAAGGTCGTCAAAGCCCAGTTCCTGGTGGTCGACTTTCCTTCTATGTATAATTGTATTATTGGACGTCCCACCTGAGCAAAACTTTGTGTCGTCTCGTCAATTGTGCATCTCAAAATATGTTACCATAGCACTAAGGTTGTGGTGGGTACGGTTAACGCGGACCTAGAAGCTTGTCGCTCAACCTTCTTAGCATCATTATAGAATATAATATTAGGACTTGAAGGGCGTAGAGAAACGTCTCAAGTCACCATTAGTATGCAACATGAACCTCGCTGACTTTGACGCTCGATTAGAACTAAAGTTCATTGATGATGACGAGGACGAGGAAGCTTTAACCTTGAAAACTAGAAGGAAGTCGGAGAGGCTATAACCTATTGAGGAATTTACTAAAGTCCAGGGTTATACTTTTATATATAAAATGATATTTTAAGGATACGCCTACATGACAAAATGACATATTAAATATAAGATGTATTTTTGTCTATTATCATATTTTGTTCCCTAATTTTGTAGGCATGGTTAGATCATCACAAGAACTATCAAAATGAAAATTTGGAGTAAACGAGAGATAAAATAATTAAGAATTTTTTAAGAATTTCATAATTATGGGAAACGAACATTCATAGTTAATTCAACCCTAGTTTAAAAACTTCAAAATTCAATGTGGAGGTTCTCATGATTTTATAATTATGACAACGAAAATCGAGAACGAAACTTGATCCGCGAGTATGTGCTTACTGGAACAAAATGACAACTTGTGCACGTTTTGGTTAAAAAATTAAAATAAACTTAGACGTAGACAGAATGTTACAAAACTTTGCAAATCTTCTTTGTGTTTTTATAGAGTTGTCTAGGAAAAACCAACTCAAAATTCAACTTATAGGTCGAGATTTTCATTGTTTTTTTTTTTTTTTT
>Ga0209282_1002412_pt1 | contig 10785 bp, 11 predicted proteins | sample Mtrugardesep15_FD_187529 | JGI IMG/M metagenome (GOLD analysis project Ga0209282, IMG submission 187529) | Root nodule microbial communities of legume samples collected from California, USA - M. trunc garden sep15 (SPAdes) (version 2) | ecosystem: Host-associated > Plants > Roots > Nodule...
CCACTACTCCCTTTACATTGGCTCCCTAATTGAAAGGAAGCTCTTCACGCCATCCAAGTTCACACCTGAAACCACAGGACCTTCTCTATAACAGCAAGACCTCAAACACGATTACTATAACTACCCAAATAAACCAAACATCATGAATATTTTTCTAGAACTCCATCATCCCATTGTTATGACGAAACCAGACCAGTACCGTCCACTAGTGGAAAAAACACATTCCACAATGAGCTTTCACAACAGAGATTCGCGGCTTTGCCAGACGATGCAACAATGCGGTGAGGGAGTCGCTTATGCTCACGAGTCAGTCACCGCTGATCGTCCACTTCCGCCATCATGTCATTTGCCATCCTGGCTCTTGCTTCACTACATACACTCACTCTTCCTTCGTACGTTTGTCGCCGCCATGTCACACTCACCAGAATAAGGTTAGCATATTTATTTGGATTTTCTATCTTTTTTTTTCTTCTAAATATGCAATGTCTAGTGTTCTACTATTTTATTTTATTTTTGTTAGGTAAGTTTTTGAGATTGTGACTTTAAGGAAAGAGACAAGAAATTGGATATGTAGCCTACACTTTCTGAGATTGAGAACTTTTGGTTAGGGAAGCTTTCACTTCCCATGGAAATTCCACATGCATTCAACAGCTTCTTTCCATTAACAAAAGGCAGCTACTTGTCATTTATTTCTGAATTTCAGGATTTAGGCACACATGTATACTTGTTGGAGATAGAACTTGGAATTGGTGTCTTTGTTGGAGGTAGAACCCTCACTAACTTGCTGCCAATAAATAGTTCTATATGTAATATAGTTCACTGGTTTTTTAAGACATATTTATATGTTTAGTTCTGGTCTTGCTGTGAATTGCTTAAAAAGTTTTGTATATCATTGTTATTATGTTAATAATAGGTATTTCATTTTATTATTATTAATTGTTGTGTGTAGTAACTGCTATGTTACTGCTGTAGGTAGTCAGAATTATACATAAACTGAAAGGGAAAAGGGAGGGCATCAGTTATTTTATATGTTGGTTGGTTTGGGAGAGACTAGGCTCTCTAATTCCTAGAAGTTTGTTAGTTTTCTATGGCAGCACTTTTGTATTTCTGCTGATTAATGTAACCACCTCTGTTGGCAAAATAACCATAGTGTGTATCAATAATAATCTCCCAAATACCATTGAACTATCTTCGGTATTTATTCATATTTGCACTAGTATCTAACATATTACTAGTATATTGTGCTATCATGGTTTTTTCAAAGGTTAAATTTTAGAGCCTGTTATCCTCATGTTGCACCGGTATGCTTGCCGATATTGTATGTGTGGTTACCGGAAAATTTTCAAATTATATTACGTGCATAGGTGCATGCGTGTAAACTTATGATATATTTCAATGAATTTTCTCAGTCATATATGTTATATCCAAAAGCAGCTGGACATAGGTTTGTGGTCATATTCAAGCAATAGGTGATAGATGATGGTACTTGAGTCACATGAAAGACTAGGAGGCTTATGGTATGTTAAATTTGTTTTTTTTTTGTTAACGCTGTTGTAAATTGACATTCTCATTGTTTGTTTCAGTTATTGTTCCCAAAGGAATTGACACCATTGTTTGATTTAGCTGACCGTATTGTTTGTTTTAAGGTATGAAGTCTTCAATGGCAGCATTGTTATATTTTGTGGCAGGTGCCGGAAAAGGCGATGTGTTGACAACTAAGACTGACCTAGAGGCTTCTTCCACTAGTAAAGTTGCTTTTGGAAAGAACACATATTGCACATTGTTTGGGGTTGATATGCTGTTGCTACTAAGATGATATATTTTGTTCAAGGTGTTTTAGGACATGCATGAGGAGGATTGTCCTGAACATATATATGCCATAGAATGTATTGTCACAAAGGAATGTATGTACATGTGTGAGACATGCTTTTGCTTGGATTATATAGTTTATTGTATTCTTTTAATGAAAAAAAATTAGGACGAGGGGTTGGTACTCCAGTCAAAGGCCAAGAAGATCTTAATACTCATGGGGAGGAGGTTTGTCCGGTTAATGCTTCCAAGTGGTGGAAGGACTTGGTTTATCTAGATAAACGAGGGGAGGAAGTTTGGTTTAATGAAGAGGTTCAAAGGTGTGTTGGGAATGGGGCTAACACAAGTTTTTGGAAGGTGCCGTGGAGAGGGGAGGTTCCATTTAAGGTTAAATATAGTAGGCTTTTTTCTATTTCTACTCATCAAGAGGCTACGGTGGAAGCGATGTGGATGGGGAATACAAATGGAGGGAGGTGGAGCTTTACTTGGAGACGTTGTCTTTTTGTGTGGGAAGAAACACTCCTTACTAATTTATTGGGAGATTTGGATGGTTTTTTGAGGAACAATGTTGAGGATAAGTGGCGGTGGAAGTTGGGGGATGAGGGGGGGTATACGGTGAAATCTATGTATGTGAAGTTGGATAGGAGGGAGTTGGCGGAAGGTACCAATACAGAGGAAGAGAAGCGAGTGTTCCGTCTTATTTGGAAGGTTGGGGTTCCTTCTAAGGTTACCGCTTTTGTGTGGAAGGCACTCTTAGACCGAATCCCAACTAGAATGAATTTGGAGATTAGGCATTGCTTGCCTCCGGATATTGGCTCTAATTGTGTTTCGTGTGTGTCGGAGCCCGAACATACATCCCATATCTTCCTTCACTGTGATATGGCTAGGAATATTTGGATGAAGTTAATGAGTTGGTTATACTTGAATTTTATTATGCCTCTAAACTTGTTTATTCATTGGGAGTGTTGGAGTGGAGGTGGGACGAATAAGAAAATTCGGAAAGGCTTGAGAATGATTTGGCAAGCGGCAATTTGGGTTATCTGGAAAGCGAGGAATGATTGTATTTTCAAGGTAGCGGTGACTAGGTGGGATGAGGTGGTGGATGAAATAAAAGTGTTGTCTTGGAAGTGGTCGTAGGGGAGACTTAATACCCAGGCTTGTTTGTTTTATGAATGGGAGTGGAGCCCCCGGGACTGTTTGATGAGATGACAGTGCAGGAGGTATGGGCAGCCTACACTTCTGCTGTTGTTTTGGCTGCTGACAGGAGGTTTTGGCCTGCTGGGCGAGTTTCTGCTGAAGCCTGTGTCCAGTTTTGGGCCTTGAATTTTTCTGTTTTCTGGTTTAGTTTTGCTGCTGGCACCTGCTGTCGCGCCTTTGCAGCTGTCAGCTGTGTTTTTGGCAGGTTTTTCCCTTCCCTGGCTGTGCGGGTTTTTGATTGTGAGGCAAGGGTATTTTTTTGGTTGCGATACCTTAGTATGTCTTGGTTTTTCGCGGGGTTTGGTCTTGTTTTTAGGGAGCCCGGTGTATACCTCGGTTTCATGATTTTTGGTGTTCAGGCTTGCGGCTTTTGTGGGAGCTTTGTTGTGTTTTCTTTGTTCCTTTCCGCGAGTTGTTGTTATTTCTTTCACCCTCTCGACGATGAATAAAATTTGCCGATTAAAAAAAAAAATAGTAGTAGTTTGTTCCATAAAATAAGATATGACATCAAAATTATGCACGTTGAATATGTAGTAGCTCGAGCTAACCGATGAGCTGCCACATTAGCTTGTTCCTAGTAAATTTTATAATAATTGACTTTTCTATATTTTAGTGTAAACTCTTTTTTTTTTCTTTCGATGTCTTTTGCTTTTAAAACTTGCATGATAATTTTTCATATTTCATATATTATTTTTATTTATTGTATATATTATTTCCAACAATTTCTAAAATAAATACAAATTTAATCCAAAATCACTTGGACAAGATAACATGCGTTCCTTTGGACTATCTTTTGGTAGGTCCATTCATTGAAAATACAACATTCTTCTTCAAAAAAAAAAAAATTGAAAATACAACATTATTAAAACTTTTGAGGGAGAACTATGCTCCCTATGTGTTTTCTTTTTTGTTGAAAAAAAACCCTATGGTAATGACTTATTGAGATTGATATGTAATTTTCTTAAAATTAATTTTATGGCACTTAATGATGCAAAAGTAAAATAGTATTGCATTACACATTTTTTTTCTTCGTTTAGATTAACAATGGACATCATATATTACTTGAATTAATGGTGGAATTTTTTAATCTCGTGATGAAATCAAACTTGTGTTGTCAATGAGTTCAACTATGTACACTATACTATAATAACTAGATATTTTTAAGTATAATAATGTTAGTTTTTTGAGGAAAGTATAATAATGTTAGTTGAAATCTAAAATATAAAATCCAATAGCGTATAAAAATACATGACATATAGCAATGGATTTTAAAGAGAAAAAAAAAAGTTAGAATAAAAGAAAATAATAAAATTTGTACGGTATTGGACAACAAAGTGTAGGTAAAATTAGAGGTAAGAGTTGAGTGAATGTGTGTGACGGGGCAGTGTTGAAATAAAATAGAATAACCTCATCACCCTTTTCTTATCCGAATGGGAAGGGGGGAAGAGAAGAGAAGAGAAGAACGCGTAGAGGAATGAATGAATGAACGAACGAATTAGATGAAGTTAGTTAGTTAGTTAATTATTATTAACTCTTATTGTTCGGAGAAGGGATAGATAATGTGGTCATCGTCGTCGTCGTGTTTATTGCCACAATTCATCTGCAACCCAGACACTTTCATCAGAATCCCTATCCACCGCCATCATCATCATCTCTTTCTTCTTCAATGTATGCATAAACAATTCTATTCTATTCTATTTATATTCTCATTTCTCACTCTTTTCTTTTTTATGCAGCACCCAAAACAACAAGACACTGTATTTTGTCTTCTTCAACGGCACTCCTTGATTTCAAATTCGATGTTGCTCCTGCTGCTGAATCTGAAAGCACGCCACCTTGGCCATATGTCTCTCAGGCAAACTCCTCCTCCTCCTCCTCCTCATCTGTAGAATCACTTCTTACTAGTGAAGACGCTGTTATAGCTGCTGCTGCTTCTGAAGCTCTTACTCTTGCTAAGGCTGCTGCAAAGCTTGCAAAGGATGCTACTCTCTTAGTCAATAACAAGCCCCAACAACTTCCTTCCACCCCCGAAAATTTACTTCTCAAATGGGTTCAACACATGGAAGCAGCCGAAGATGCTGCTGCTGTATCCATTGCCACCGGACCAGGACCAGATATAATGGACATTATCCCCAACCTAGAGGAGGACTTTAATGATGACCAGGAACCTACCTCTGAGGAACTTGAAGATGTAGAGGAACAACTTTTTGATACTAGTATAGATGCAAGATCCGGGCGCCAAACAGAAAGAAAAGCCAAAAGAGTCAGAGCTTCTGGGAAGGCTGCCACAAACATCGTGTCCTTCAAGTCTGGATCCACCGGCAGGAAAAAGCGTGTTCGTACACAAGAGGTTGACTATTCTGATCCATTGCGTTACTTAAGAACAACAACTAGAACTACAAGGCTTCTCACTCCATCCGAAGAAATTAAGTTCTCTGAAGGAATACAGGTAAAGTTTGCATGCATTAACACTTAGAACCAAGGTTTTATAACAAAAGTCCACTAGGGCGATAAACATTGAGACATCATGGTTTTTTATGTCTCTTTGACCAACATTGAGACTGCAGTTCTTTGCAATATTGAGAGAATCATGATGCCACCACCATCGTTAGTGTGACTGCAATTTAAAAGCTTGTTTAGAACAATATGGTAGAGAATAAACCATTCTCTTCTTATGCTCTTGATAGTTGATATGCTCCTAAATCACCCGATATTTATCGTTATATCTTCATAAAGTGCTTGTTGATCTTATGATTTTGTAAATTAATATCTGTATCATTCTTAAGATATGTCTCAGTGCCAGAAAAGGAAAGAATGTTAAATGAATAATTGTTCATTTGATCACAGGAAAGAATATTAATATTAGAGCAATGCTATATCTCTAGAAAAATAACATCAAGAATTCTTCAAGAATAAAAAGCAGCCAATCACAATGATTAATAGTGAAAGGTTTTACTACTTGAAAGATCTGACAGTGTATTAACAACAATCAACTGAGTTATATTTTACTTGAAGTTTTATTATTCTGCTTTTATTGTCTAATTCATTTGCCTCTTCTCCTGCCAATATAATTCAGGACCTCATAAAGCTCGAAAAACTTCAAGAGGATCTTGCAGAAAAATGCGGTGGCCAGCCCACATTTGCTCAATGGGCTACAATGGCAGGGGTAGATCAAAAGACCCTAAGAAAACGTTTGAATTATGGTGTATTTTGCAAAGAAAAAATGGTTAAAAGCAATATACGACTTGTCATATCAGTTGCTAAGAATTATCAGGGATCTGGGATGAGTTTGCAAGATCTGGTCCAGGTATATTTTCACCTGTACAATATTTTGCTAGAAAGTACGGACACTAAAGGGGGCACCACACACGAATATAATTTGAAATAGGCACTGGCTATGACAAATTTTAAAATTATAGGACATGAAAAAGCTGTAGTATAGCACATAAAATTAATATTAAAGCATCTTAAATTAAAAGAGAATAAATATTTTCAAAGTTAGTATGAGTCATTGCACTTGGAGACATAGTAAAATATTATTTACTTCTATTCTTGTGATATTCGACATGGCTGCTGTTTCAAAGAGTCCACACTTCTTCAACGGTTCCAGTAATCAACCATTTAACTATTTTTCGTTGGGTTACAGGAAGGATGCCGCGGGCTTGTAAGAGGTGCAGAGAAGTATGATGCTTCTAAGGGTTTTAAGTTCTCAACCTATGCTCATTGGTGGATTAAACAGGCAGTTCAAAAATCACTTTCTGTTCAGTCAAGGACTATTCGTTTGCCAGTGAGTAATATCTTTATCTTTGATTATTTCTTTCTGACCATTCATGGAAATATTTTCTTTACCTGTTTATGGAAAACCTTGATAGGCGGTCCACTGTGGACTGGTATTTGAAAATTGCCAAAACTCCAACAATGACTTCTGCCATTCCGTAAAATAGAAGCTCATAGAGTCACAGTCCTCCTCATCCTCATTGTTGGGACATTGACCTGATTGATGTTGGTTCGACAAAAACAAGGTGAAACAAATATGAGTAGAGTTTTGAAGCATTCGTGTTTGTTTCCCCTGTTCTCGTTGAACAACCATCAATTAGGTCACCATCTCAGTTGTGCGGATGAGGAGACCATGAGCTTCTTTTGGGGCCGCGGCAATATTCGTTGATTTTCTGACTTTTTATAAGTACACCAATTCACCGTGGACATCTATAAAGTGGTCCATGGTAGAATTTTCTAGAGTTGAAATTGGTCTAATGTTTATAACAGACTTCTTTGCAATATTTTTGGCTTAACAGTTCCACATGGTGGGGGCAACTTACAAAGTGAGGGAGGCAAGAAAACAGTTGTACAGTGAAAATGGAAGACAACCTGACGATGAAGAAGTTGCCGAAGCAACTGGGCTGTCGATGAAGAGGCTTAGTGCCGTCCTTTTGACCCCAAAAGCTCCCAGATCTCTAGAACAGAAAATTGGGATCAACCAGAGTCTTAAACCTTCAGTCTGTCCCTAATCTTGTTCAAATTTATGCTTCAGGATGTTTTTTTTCTTCATATGATATTCATTTTTCTGATACATTGGTGTGCGTTTCTGACCAGGAAGTACTTGCCGATCCTGAAGCTGTAACAGCCGAAGAACTGGTCATTAAGCAGTTCATGAAAAAGGACCTGGAAAAGGTACTGGACAGTCTCAACTCTAGAGAGAAACAGGTGATTAAATGGAGATTTGGTATGGATGATGGAAGGATGAAGACACTGCAAGAGATTGGGGAAATGATGGGTGTAAGTAGGGAGAGAATTAGACAAATTGAGTCATGTGCTTTTAGGAAGCTTAAAAATAAGAAGAGAGCCAAGCATTTGCAGCAGTATTTGGTTTCATAATCCCATCAAATATTGAAGTTAGATTATTACAGGTCCTGATATCTTTGTTCTTTTTATGTATGTTCTTCCTCCACGTTTTCTTCATTATTCAAGAGAAAACAAAAAGGTTATTTTCAGTATACTAGGAATCATGTAAACACAGGCAAATGACTTTTTGACCAAGAGTTCATTTTTTTTTTGTACGTGATCGATTTGAACCAGAAAAGAGCCTTAAAAATTGGAGAAAGTAATAGAGATAATGATGTTTAAAATAGAGGGAAAAGTAAGTGAGAGAAAGCAAATGAAGGGAGAAAAATAAAGAGAAAGGTAGATAAAGATAGAGGATTTGTAAAAAGTGCCATAAATATGCAAACTGCATTGTTGTTATTTTCTGGTGATTTTATGTTTGAAAAGTATCGTGTGGTTTAGACATGAGATCATGATTCAACTAATAATCAAAACGGGGTCTTTTTTGGAGAATCCATATTTGTTCAATATTTTTTTTTACAACTTTTCTGACAATTTTTTATTTCATACTCACATTACTTTTCCTCTCTATTGTTTTGATTTTTGTGATAATGGGTTTTTTCTTTGTAAATTTATGACTGTCTCAAAAATTATCATTTGTTTAAATATCGCAATTTTTTTTGATAATAAATAACGCAACTTTTGTTGTGTATCATTATTTTATGATTTTGTTAGTATTTTACGCTCTAATAGACTTCTTGAGATTTTGTTTTGGATTATACAAGTTTTTAAATTCATATAAATATAAATAATTAGTTCGTCTAAACTTTTTTTGCAGATAATGTCTTTTAAATATTTTATACGCATTATTTTAAGTCAACTCACATGTATTCTTTAAATTTTTAAATGAAATTTTGTAAGCATGTTTCAAATATTATAAGGAAACTCTCTTGTAAAAATTTAGAATTTAAAAAAATAAATTACATATAATTTTAAGTGTCAAAAACATAAAAATTCATATTTACTTTATCCACCGTTAAACAATGCTAAAATTTTGCAATAGAGATTTATATAATGCATAAAACATGACTACAAAATATGACTACAAAATGTAACACAAAGTTTTGAAGAAAACACATTAACTTAACTGATTTAAAAGCAGAGATTAAAAATACTGATTGAAAACATTTGAATACACATTGTTTGAAAAATAAAATTTGAATGACATTTTATATTTATAGAAAAAAAAAACATTTGATATGTTTTCGAATGACCATTGTTTTTTGTTTTTCAATTTGCCTTGGATTTTCTTTTCTAATTATTAATATCAATAAATATATATTTTTTCTGTAGATCTAAATTCATAAAATCCGCAATAGTACGATGTGAATATTTAACGATATATGACATATAAAATAAAATATATATTTAGTAAAAACACTAAATTAATGTTGATATTTTGAAAATACTCATGAATTTTCTAAATTTAATCATATTGAATTTCTCATATCAGAAGTGATGCAAATATTTTACGGTGGTTTGCATATAAAATATTTTTTTAATATGAGCACTATACATCAATGTAAATATTTTAAAAATAATCATGAGTTTTTATAATTTTATTTGTCGACTTTCTCATGTTTGTATATAAAAATTTAATTCGGTCAATATAAGCACATAAAATAACAAAATATTTAATCCCTATTAATATTTATATTTTAAAAATAATTATTAATTTTTAAAATTCTATCATATTTTTTCTTCTTCATATTACTACATAAAAAATTTTCCTGCATATATAAGCAATCAAAATTCTATCATATTGTTTTTTTCATATCACTACATAAAAAAAGTTCTGCATATACAAGATTTTTTCTAATAAAAACATTATATTAATGTTGATACATTGCAAATATTTAACGGATTTTTACTCGTAAATTTTCTTTTTTTAATAGAAACAAATGTTGATAATTTTCTTTTTCACGATGAGACTCGTGAAAAACCGGTGACTCGGTCGGTTTTTGAGTCAATCCGGTTCAATGAATTTTTTTTATATTTAGAACCATAATTAATGATTAATTAAATCATTATGCACTATTAATACTGATTAAAGCTAATTAAATGCGCAGTTATTTAGGCTTCAGCTGCTTTGACTTTTGATTTTTTTTTAAAATAATATCAAAATTTGAAAAGTTGGTAGTGGCAGAAATCGAACAACACACAGCCAACTAAATCAATAAAAACTTTACCACCCAAACATCTGCATGCTTCTGGAATAAAATGTAGTGTATTATATGCTTCTGGAGTATATAAGAATATTATATCTTCATTTGTTAAAGGAAAAAAAACATCATTTTTCTTTGTTCAAACACAACACATCATAATTAAATATAATATTTACACAAATATTAAAATATACATATCTTCTTTCGAAATAATAATAATAATAAATATCTTCTCAAAAATTATATACTTTCTCCTTAAAAAAAATAAAAATATACATATTATATTTTTTTTAGAAAATCTACATATCATATTAATATTAATAGATATGCAAATCAAAATATATTTTTTGTTTTCTAAGAAAAATATACTTTTTATAAAAAAAGATAGTCATACAAGTATTAATATACAAGTTACAAATTTTTAGTTTTTAAGTGGTCAAGTTAGATTTAATCTAGCTAAATACCAAAAAAAAAAAAATCCTAAGCCGAATCATCTAATCGAGTTATCTGGTTTAATCCAGTTCAGTCATGCGGGTCAACCAGTGACTCGGTGGTTCAACCATTAACCCAATGACCAAGTACCCCTACCGAGTCGATGACCAAGCCAAGTTTTAAAATTATGGCTTCAATAATGATATATAACTAACAACTTTAATAGTATTTTTGTGGGTTAGATTATGACTTGTGGAGGAATACATGTATTAATTACTTAAAAGAAGAAGTGATAAATATT
>Ga0209282_1002414_pt1 | contig 10784 bp, 9 predicted proteins | sample Mtrugardesep15_FD_187529 | JGI IMG/M metagenome (GOLD analysis project Ga0209282, IMG submission 187529) | Root nodule microbial communities of legume samples collected from California, USA - M. trunc garden sep15 (SPAdes) (version 2) | ecosystem: Host-associated > Plants > Roots > Nodule...
TTTAATCACAATATGGAGTGTTTAACTAAGAAATTAAAAATAGGTTTGATTAGGTGGTTCTTCTAAATTGTTATTGTAGAGAAAGAGAGGAACTTGAAGGGTTTGCGATTTCTGGGAACATTGAGGCGTGTTGTATTGTGTTCCTCATGTTCTTTTTTATTCCTTTTTTTTCATTTATTTTTTTTATTCATTTTAATTAGCTGATATTTTTTTAAATTTTTAAATAAAAAATTACACAGCTGGCATCTTTGTGGGTTAAGTGGCATGACACATAGGTTTGATTAAGTCAAAATTGAGGTTTTGCAAAAGGGGGTAAATATGAGGTGTCACTTTTGCCATTTTTTTTAATAGGGGGCCAAAATTGCAACTTTTGCAAACTTAGAGGGTTAGAAGTGCGTTTAAGCCTAAAATAAACGGGGTAACATATCATTTTTTTTTCTGAGTAAATAGGCAATTTTTTCCCTAAAATTGTAAGTTTCGTCAATTACCCCCTGACATTAACAAAACTTCAATTACCTCCTGAAATTGCATAATGTTTGTCAATTTGCCCTCTCCGTAAAAAAAATCTGGATTTTTTCTTTGGTTATGAGCAATTACCCCCTTGAAATTTAAATTTTTTGTTCTTATCCTTGACTTAAAAGATATTAAAGGCAAACAATTAACACTAGGAAAAGAGAATTGATAGAGATAATCTAAGCAGGATAACACAAAAAATCATGTATTATGTAATTCTTTGTATTCTGTTAGAATCACTAAAATTTATAAGTGTTGATAACACTATGGTTTGATGATAGTAGTTAATGATTTTTTCATGTATATTAGCTAGCAAATGTATTGCTACTTACTAAAGGCTTCGTTGAAATTGAAAATAGATCCATATTCAATGTAGATTTGATTCTTTGTACAAGCAGAATAAGATCAATGCATCTCAGAGGACATAGATAGCTTAATTACTTTATGTATTGCATTTCACTTCGATAATTCTTGTAATCTTTTTATATGTAACAATTAAACATTATGTTAGATGCAAATTGTTTGTTTTTAATATCTTTTGAATCAAGGAAATGACAAAAAATATAAATTTTCAAGTTCAGGGGGCATTTTGCACGTAAGTGCTAAATTTCAAGGGGGTATTTGCTCATAATCGAAAAAAAAATCCATATTTTTTTGACGGAGGGGACAAATTGACTAACGTTATGCAATTTCAAGGAGGTAATTAAAGTTTTGTTAATGTCAGAATGAGAAATTACTTATTTACTCTTTTTCTTTTCCTTCATCTTTCCGGTGAATAATGATAGGCAAACTAGAGAGCTAAAAAAAATATGAAAGAAAAAGACAATATCTTGATCGAAAGAAGAAAAAATTTCACCCCAAATCACTGCATATGATGAGAGGGGTAAAACAATATGAATCCCTGATGAAACAAGTTCAATTAAACAATAAGAATGTAAATCAATAGTTTAAAATTATAGATATAACCATATTTTATACATACCCTTTAGTTGGCCACATTTCCATTCCCAACTTAGACGTGACTCACGTTTTATTTTACTTTCAATTATAGTGTAAGAAATTGATACAGTATTATAAAAAATTATAAAAAGCATGACTAGATACATATGCTACAACTACAAGTCTGAGATTAGAGCTCACGTATTTACTTAGTATTGATGATACCGAATTTGTGTTTCTTGTGCCTAGAAGGCAGAAGCCTAAGCTGGCACAATCGATCACATTCTTCCCGTTGATTGAGGCTCAGATATAGCTGAGTGGAGGAGATTCTGGACCCACTCAACTATACATCGTTATTTTATAAGACATTAGTTACCTTAGTCCCTGAATATGAAGAGAGTTATCACTTTAATCTCTAAACGCAGATAAATTGCAAAATAGTCTTTGGAGGTAGACCATGTTAGTCAATTTAGTCTCTGAATGCAGACTCGTTAGTCAATTTAGTCCCTGAATGTAGACTCTGTTAGTCACTTTAGTCCATGAAATTGACTAACAAACTCTACATTCAGGAACTGTTTTGCAATTTATCTGCATTCAGGGACTAAAGTGACAACTCATTTCCCATTTAAGGACTAAAGTGACTAATTCCCCTTATTTTATTTTGATAAACATGCATCATTATTTAATGGGAAATGCTAAAGGCGATTTGTTTAAGGTCAGTATAAATTTTATCTTGAATATTACACATTCAAGATATTGAAACAATAAAAAGTAATTTTTTTATATAAAATTTAGCAATTGTTTTTATTTTTGAATTCTTAACAAATACGCCAATGACATTTGTTAATATAACTCTTTTTTTATCACTTCTTGATGTTTTAATCCGGAGGAAAAATTAGTGTCGTCTTAAGTTAGGGACATAATGACGGTCTCCTGTACATTTTTAGATAAAGTCCATTTATTAACTGCAATAATAATCAAGTCTTATCTCATCCACATGAATCAAATTACGCTATAATGTTCTATCATAAATTATATTTTAATCCAACTTAACTATTTCTCTTATACTAGTTTTTTTAAGTCTTTCTCTATCTTTAATGATTAAATTATCGTCAATTTAATCTACTCTTGTTACTATAAAATTTGTATGTCTTCTCTTTACATGTCAAACCACGTAAAATTTTGACAGGTGTAAACTTGTTTGTTATATCAATCTTTAACAAAAACAATATGCAATCATATGCATGTCATTGTGTCAATTGTTGATTCAAATGCAATCACTGGCTCATATTTTCTCAATTATTATGAAATGGTTGTTTATATGATCCGTCAACGTCCTCCTTTTGTGCAGGTCACAATTTACACGGACTGCTTGTTTCTTTTCTTCTAAAGTAACCATTAAACTTCATTAAAAAAGAAAAGGATAGAAATGTTCTCATTTTTTTAAACTAATTGATTTTACACAATTTGAATGACCTTTTTTTACCAGTAAATGTTTAGAATAAAGTTGAGTGTTATTCTAATGATAATGTTCTCGTAGAATATATATTTAGATAAAAGATTAAAATAAAAAACACCAAATTCAGCTCTCTTTCCGCATGTTCTAATGTAACACGAGAACCGCACAAACAGCGTTCTAAGAACTACAATAAAATTGTCTTAAAATATTATCTATTATCCTATCTATATATGTGTTCATACCAATGTTTTAAAATCAGATTGCAGAAAAAATTGACGAAACTTTTGAGTCATGGATCAATTTGTGTAATTTAAAAAATATTTTAAAAATAAATTAAAAAAGCAAAAAATAATTAAAACCGGTTGAACCGACCTAAGTTTACCTGGACTACAATGTAATTGAGATCAAACCAACCAGCCAACAAATTTGTCGATTCCTGGTTGAACCGGCTGGTTTTAAAACGATGATCCATACTATGATAACATATAAATGTGAATCTATGACTTTCATGTATGGATAGATAGATCCCCTACGTTACATCAATGAAAATATTTCTAGAAGAAAATAAATGAATCAATCTAAGGATGGATATGCTTTTCCAGCTACTTCTGTTTTGTCTCAATAACAAACAACTATATATGTATTTAAATAAGCAGTTTATGATGGTATGCACGTTGCTGAATACTATTGTAATGTATTGTATATATCTTGAATGTGCGTTATAATATACACACATAGTGGGAGTCCGTTTTGTTGGTTATTACTCTTTCAACTTTGCAAGTCAAACAAACCCATGTTGTCCAAATCCTCAAAAGCCGCATCTTATTTTCAGTGTTTCTTTTTTCCTTTTCTTCAATAACCTTACTTTGCCTTCATTGGAAGAAGTTCAGAACACGTTTTGTTGATCCAACAAGTAATGTACTAATAAAAAGGAAACAGTTGACTCCATAGAGTTTGCTTTAGTCTTCTCCATTATGGTATTGCAACAATGCATTATGTGTGAGCATTTCAACAATAGTTCTTCTTAAGAATTAATGGAGCTCAAAAATGAGAAACTTGTTAGGTTATTTCTCACTCTCTCTTTTTTTCCTTTCAATTTTCAATGCAAATTTGCACTGATTTGATTAGTAATTTTAAAAACTTACAGGTTCTCCATTGATGGAAAGCATAATCTTGAGAAACCAATGTCAGTTTACAAGATTCAGAAAATTCTTAATCCGGAAGGCAAAATTAGTAGCATTGTTGATACTAATAAGAATGGAGTGAATATCAAATTTCCTACTTTTGAAAAGTTTAAGGTTTTCCAAGAAAATCATGAACCATTGAAGAAGAGAATTCTTGATCCAGGAAGTGATATCTTTCTGGAATGGAAAAGGGCTTTCCTATGTTCTTGCATACTATCACTATTTGTTGATCCATTGTTTTTCTATCTACCATCTGTAGCAATATCAACTAATAAGAATTCATCATGCATGGTTACTGATTTGAATTTAGGAATTGTTGTCACATGTTTTCGGACATTCGCCGATGTTTTCTATCTGCTGAACATGGTCATAAAGTTTAGGACAGCCTTTGTCTCACCAAGTTCAAGGGTTTTTGGAAGGGGTGAACTTGTCATGGATCCTAGGTTGATTGCGAGACGGTATTTGAGATCAGAGTTTATCCTTGATCTTTTCGCTGCACTGCCACTTCCCCAGGTACTATATCAGCAACTGAAGATACTGATATTGATATTATTTATGTATAGGAAATTTCAAACTATCAATATTATGTTTATGCTTAGAGACAAGTTCATAGTGGCGTGAATTGTGAAACAGTTAAAGTTTTAGTAGTTTTAATTCCCTTTGAGTAAATTTAATGATGAAATAGATTTTTTATCTTGTTCTAATTAAAGGTATTAATTTTTTTTGAACAAATTAAAGGTATTAATAGAATGCCAATGTTACGTAACCTATCTATTCCTTTTTTTTTAGACAATAACCAATCTATTCTTCTATTCTTATATATTATAAAGGGAATAGAAGATTTTGCTGTAATATTTTTTTAACAAATCTCATCTTATCTTATCTTATCAATGGCTACAAATTATAAATAAAAAACAAATGAATGGAATAGTTAGAAATTTGCGCACAATTCATTAGTTTCGACTTCTGATAATAGTTTCATTCCAGCTGCAGAACCAAAATCTTTTGCTTTTATTTTTTGTTGATTTTTTAAATTGAAACGAATATTATACAATGAGAGCAAGTCTTGCTTGAGCACAAACACAAATAAAAAGTGGTTAGGCACACTCACATAGATGGAAGAAAATAAATGACAAAGAATTTAGTACCATCATTCAATTATTATTTGTGTGTGTGCCTAACCACTTTTTGTTTGTGCTTGTGACTATATAAGTATTTCTCATACAATGAATGCCATAAAATAGACACACTAAACATACACATTTTTTTAGCCTATTTGCTTGGTTTTGTATTGTCTATATTTTGTCCCTTAAAGAGATGTTATATGATATTGTTAATGCTTGCTTTTCTTTATTGGCAGATTGTGATTTGGTTTATTATGCCAGCAATTAGAAGCTCCCATGATGATCATACCAACAATGCTCTTGTACTGATTGTTTTGCTTCAATATGTCCCCAGATTGTATATGATTTTTCCATTAAGTTCTCAGATAGTTAAAGCTACTGGTGTTGTCACAAAGACGGCTTGGGCCGGAGCTGCTTACAATCTTTTACTTTACATGTTAGCAAGTCATGTATGTTGAGTTTTCTTCAATCACAAGTTTCCTTTTTTATAATTTAAAGTTAGTTATCATATCTCAGCATTTCTGGATATTTTATTTACATTGTTACAAAAAAATCCTATACTTGTAGGTCTTAGGGGCATCATGGTATTTGTTGTCAATTGAAAGGCATGCTACTTGCTGGAAATCTGAATGCAGAAATGAAAACTTACCTGTGAAATGTATTCTTAACTACTTGGATTGCAGTACTATAAACGATGGTGATCGCGTGAAGTGGGCGAATACTACTTCTGTGTTTGGTAACTGCAATCCTGAAAGTAGCAAAAGTTTCAACTATGGAATTTTTGGAAATGCCGTGCAAAATAATGTTCTCTCCTCTGTGTTTATAGAGAAGTACCTCTATTGTTTGTGGTGGGGCTTGCAGAACTTGAGGTTTGATTTTAGGATTTGTTATCCCATGTTTTTTTCTTTCTCAATTATCTTTCTTTAGAGATGAATATTTGACATGAAAGTTAGTTGTACATCACATTTTATTTATTTATTCACATTCACATTTTACTAATCTCTTCCTTTGTGTATTTTCAGTTCTTATGGCCAGAGTTTGACGACAAGCACATTTGTGTGGGAAACTGCATTTGCAATACTCATAGCTATCTTAGGTCTGGTTTTGTTTGCTCATTTAATCGGCAACATGCAGGTAAGTTAAATTTTCAAATCTTCAAAATGTGCACTGTTTCTCAATGGTCTTGTCAAGAACAGGCTTCCATGTAGGCTATAGACATTGAGACATTTCAATCTGTTTGAAATGTTATGTGTATATAAGCATGCTCAACTCAACGCAGACCTATTTGCAATCTATTACTGTGAGGCTTGAAGAGTGGAGGCTCAAGCGACGTGACACAGAAGAATGGATGAAACATCGGCAACTCCCACAATTTCTAAGAGAGCGTGTCCGAAGATTTGTTCAGTACAAGTGGCTTGCAACTCGAGGTGTTGATGAAGAAACAATCCTGAGAGGCCTCCCTACAGACCTTCGTAGAGATATCCAACGCCACCTTTGCTTAGACCTTGTTCGACGTGTATGTTCCTCCCAACAATTAATCTTCTTTTTTTGAACAAAACAATTAATCTTTGTCCAGTGATTTGACATTTTCTCAGCTACTTACAACTTGTTTTGGAGAGCTTATGAAACAACTTATGTCATGTCCATAAGTTTCCAAACATAACTCACGAAAATAACTTATAGTTCAAAACAGTTTCTTATGCTATAAGCGATTAACTAAGTTGTTTATCCAAACATGACTTTGATATCATATGTGTTATAATAGTTTCCTTGCATTTGAACTAGAATAGTTTATTGAAGTTTATGACACACACATACACCATGTAATGACTTTCTCTACCAATTACAGGTTCCCTTTTTCTCACAAATGGATGATCAACTACTTGATGCAATATGCGAGCGATTGGTATCATCCTTGAGTACTCAAGGCACATACATTGTCAGAGAAGGAGATCCAGTTACCGAGATGCTTTTTATCATCAGAGGGAGACTTGAAAGCTCAACCACAAATGGGGGCAGAACTGGTTTCTTTAACTCTATTACCTTAAAGCCTGGTGATTTCTGTGGAGAAGAGTTACTCGCTTGGGCATTGCTTCCAAAATCTACTCTCAACTTGCCTTCTTCTACGAGAACAGTTAAAGCTCTTGTTGAAGTTGAAGCCTTTGAACTTAGAGCAGAAGATCTTAAATTTGTTGCGAATCAGTTTCGACGTCTCCACAGCAAGAAGTTACAGCATACATTCCGTTTCTACTCTTACCATTGGAGGACGTGGGCTGCTTGTTTCATTCAGGCTGCTTGGCGCCGGTTCAAGAAGAGAGCATTGGCAAGTAGTCTTAGCTTGAGGGAATACAAGTCCTTCATTGATGAACAAGCAATATATCAAATGGAGGAACATGAGCAAGAAGAGCACCGCAGTTTGGTGAATTCAAACACTGCACAAGTAAAACAGAATCTAGGTGTCACTATACTGGCCTCAAGATTTGCTGCAAACACAAGGAAAGGGGTTCAGAAGATCAAGGATGCAGAGATGCCCAAGTTGCAAAAGCCCGAAGAGCCAGACTTCTCGGTAGAGCCTGAGGATGATTAAGCTCAATACTGCAATGTTAAGTAAGTGCTATCACAAGGGCCAACACCTAGAGTTTGATATAATATTCATGAGTCAAAAGTATCATTCATCTTTTGAATGAGAACGGTCTGTTATCTATAATATGTGTGCATCAGTTGTTTGTTGGTGGAAAAGCTTTCAGGTTGTCTTTTTTGAATGGTGATGTCCATCACAGTTAACCTAGTTGAAGGCTTCTTGCAACCAGTTGCTTTTGTTCACGTGGTCACCTTGTAAATCTCCTTCACAAAATCATTTGTCCTCTTGTATATTAGAATTTCTTGACATACCATACTACTTGTATATTACACTGCACTTATGTTAGCATATGTATACTTTATGTTCCTGTCTTGAGACATTTTGTGTTTGATTAATGTTTTTGCCTTGTAATTTAAACATTTGGTGGCATTTTGAAGATTACTTTATTTGATGACTAAAAACGTTATCCTGAACTTTTTTTTGTTATATTCAGATTAAAGTGTTACACTGTTGTTAAACTATTTGTACAACTGTGAATGCAAACTATATTATCATGACCGACATTGTCCAAAGAAATGGGGCAAGCCCGTCCCTTAATCATAATAGTGAGGGGCAAGTTGTGGCATACCATTGAAGCATATTGGGTCTGGGGTCAGTTGGGAAAATACCATTGATTAATACCATATAAACCAATTTTAAGCGCATGAGTTAGTTAGAGGGGCCACATGAGTGCTATATGATTATGATCAAATCCACTAGAACTTTTCTCTACTATTTCCTGCCGACACCATTTTATTTACTTAACTCATGTTCACGTAATTAAAGTACAAGTTTAATTGCCAAGTAACGACAAAAAAGAAAGAAAAAAACAAAGGGGTCAAACAGAAATGAAGGAATAGAAGCTATTGTTTATATCAGATACTAATAGAATGTACAGAAAGAAGAACTCTGCTCAGACATTTGGAATGGTGAAACAAGAAACTAGAATCAGAACTTAAATCCCAAATACAACCAAAGAACAAAATAAAGAAAACTGAAGATTTTATACATCTAAATGTAACATATTAACATGAATTCTATATCTGTAAAGAGTCCAGTGACCAGTGCCTGTATGGAATACTTGTGATGAATCATTTGAATGAATGAAAAATCGATAGGTTTGGTACTTAAAATAAAATATGTTGGCTAGAGCTGTTCTGAGAGTTTCAGAAAGGAAAAAAAGATCAAACTTCGCTTTGTCGCTCATTGTATTGCTGGACTGCAACTTATAGTGTGTGTGTGGAAAATAGAAAAGTCACGTGTCAGCGCACGATTGAATGGAAGCTACATATAGTTGATTCAACATGGGTTCAGCATCCTTGGAACGCGAAACACGCTATTGGATGATTAATCAGCAGAAGGTGCGGTGTTCTGAATGAAAACTAGCTAGCTCATCTGCTCTCCAATCAAATCAAGGCCTACCAGGAAGAATGTCATCCCTTGGAAAAACAGAAAGTAGAAATGAACTCCTTGTGCAGATAACAGACTTCTGACACAAGCTGTGAGAAGAAGGAATGCCAAAGTCAGTTCTTTTTTATATATCTTGTTAGCTTTCTTAACAGGTTCTGGAACTGCTTCTTTGAGCTCCTTCAATTGCTGTAACTCAACAAGTCCGCTGTCAGAAGCTCCTCTATGAATCTTGTGTTGTTCTATTGACTCGGTTTCTCTTTCTGCAGCAGCAAGTAAGTCAGATTCCGACGACCTTCCAGCTTTCTTTGTGACGATCCATTCATAAGAGCTTCCCAATTGGAAGAGTCCAGATACCATTGCATTGAATTTAGTCACAGACATGGTGTTTTCAAAAAGGAGGTAAGGAACAATAAAAGGAAAAGATTTAGGTGCAGGAAGAATGTTAAGGATTGACATGCATACAGGAACATAGCAGATCAACCATAAAGGAAGTTCTGCCTCTGGAACAAACATGGTTAAAGGAAGGATTATGCAAAATAAGGTGAAGGAGTAAAAGGGAAGGATTAGTTTCCTTAGCAGAAAAAATAGCAGAATTAAGTTTGCTTTCTTCCACGGTGACACCTGCAGTTAAAGAAAATTTAAGACCCTTTAGGCAGTACATATTATAACCAATAATTGCAAATACTCAGCACCAGTGTTGTCAATTGCAGATTGCAAAAAAATAGTGGCTTGTTCAATTTCTGCTATGTTCTGGTGCTATAGCACGGTTATAGCCGCTATTTGACAACACTTTATACTAAATAGCATATTGCGGAACAATAGTGATTTGTTCAGATCATGCTATGCTGTATAGGCGCTATTTGACAACACTGCTCAGCACTTGCTTGTGTTCATCACTATTCTATTCATCACATCAAGCTGTGTATCAGATATACCTTAGATTTCAAAATTGCTGGAAGACACAGCCTAAAAAGTTGCATAGGCCCTGAATGCCAGCGGTGTTGCTGCTTCCTGTAAGCTTCGTATGACTCGGGAACTTCACAAAGTACCTGAAATTTTAACACAATTAAGAAATTTAAGAGAGTTCTTCAGGGATCTTTGGTCTGAACACAGAAGTTCGATTTCATGAAGGTGACATAACTATCAGTAATATGCACTATGAAAGAAAGGAGATAACAGCTACGAATTGAAAATAAACTGTCATTTATGATCACCTTGACATCATTTAGGAAGATAAATTTCCAACCATCGAGGTGAGCTCGGACAGCAATGTCCATATCTTCTACAGTTGTTCTCTCCAGCCAGCCCCCAGACTCTTCTAGGGCTTTGATTCTCCAAACACCAGCAGTTCCATTGAAACCGAAGAAATTAAGAAACACCCCATTGACCTGCTGTTCTACTTCAAAATGGAAGCATAAATTTATGTTTTGGAGACGAGTCAGCAAATTCTCATCCTTGTTCACAAAAGACCATCTAGCTTGGACCAAACCTAGTTCAGGATTATCCTGTAATTACAAGTCATTTGCAAATCTTAA
>Ga0209282_1002416_pt1 | contig 10780 bp, 8 predicted proteins | sample Mtrugardesep15_FD_187529 | JGI IMG/M metagenome (GOLD analysis project Ga0209282, IMG submission 187529) | Root nodule microbial communities of legume samples collected from California, USA - M. trunc garden sep15 (SPAdes) (version 2) | ecosystem: Host-associated > Plants > Roots > Nodule...
CCTTTCGATTTAAATATAAGCAAAAGATTATACTGTATTTCACTTTTTACTTACATTTAACATCGCATGGGATTGATGTATTACTCCCTCCTTTGATTTTTCAAAGAAATATGAATTGATTGGTTTTCCAATCCTACCAATCTAATTAACATTATTTTTTTAATCACTCTCAAGCTAGTGCATTCAACTATGTATTTATAGTTATATTAATTACACCAATACATGATAAAGAATCACTACTAAAAAAACAAAAATTAGTGATGGAGATTTAGAAAAGGGAAACATGAAATCCCTCTCTAATTTCGTCGTTAAATTGTGTGACGAGAAAATTTACAAGAAATTTAGTTTTGAATAATGCTGGATATTGCGACAGTATTTACATTATAAGTCTCGCGAATGATGTGTCCCACACTTTTCGGTTTCTCTCATGCATGATTGTGATTAAATTAGTCACTTCAGTTCACCACAACGCAAAAAGCCAATGCCGGAATAGATCTCAACTTCGTGCAGCTATATACATTGAATAACCTTTACCATGACAAAAATACATTCTCATTTTCAGGCTAATATCAATCAACCCCTCAGCCTCATTATCATCGTTGTAGATGTATTTGCCAAACATACTAGTTGAATAACTCGATCTAAGCGTCGTCGGCATGGTTGTGTGCTTATGATCTTTCCATATACCGTGTTCTTGGTGGTGTTACTACTACTACATACAAACTTGGCAATTCTTTGTTTTTCTCCTTATGTCCGATGTTAAAGATGGTGGTTATGGTCTGATGTTGAAGAAGGTGGTGATGGAATTGTACCAAACCTTGACAATTTCCATAAGGAAATTGGACTGCTTCATCAATGGAAATTGTATGGAACTCTAAATTTCCATAAGATTTTATAAAAGAGCTCTACCTGATTATAACAAAGACAAAAACTGGGTCAATTTGTGAAATTTTGCGAAATATTTCTTCGCTGCATATAGCAGCACTCTTTTTTTTTTTTTTGTCACTAATTTCCCTCCATGAACTAACCTTTTCTAGTAGTGAATAGTTTAGTAAGAATACCACTCTTGCTTAAGTCCAGCAACAACGTTTTTAGTATATGAAGTGGATGAAGGTTCATAGTGCTGGGATCTAAAATGGTTGCAAAGGTTAGTAGTATAAATTAAATGATGCTCAATGGACTAGAAATGAGGATCCCTAGCTCAACGTATAAACATCTCCTTGCCCTCTTTTACTTTCCATGCAAGCTGTATTTTTCCTTATCCATTAAGTATTAACATATTCTTTATCCTTGTAGTGTACTATCAGTCATTTGAGTCTCTCTTAACTTCAGCTCCACACCTTAAGCCACGTTGGATCCACTTTGATACGTGACTAGTCTTGTAGTCCACAGAGCTACAACTTTCATTGCAACGATGCAACCTTGCTCTCAACTTCAACAAAGTGCACAAGTTGTTCATTCAACCAAACACTAGCAAGCATAAATAGTTCCTCATACGTAAATAATATGAAAAACTAAATAAATTCATGAACACCTAAATAGACACGGATAGATGGAAATAGGTTATGCAACCACTTAAAGATGCTTTGAGTTAGGGATGAAATTAAAGTTCATAACCAACATTTTTGTAAGTTATAAATTAGTTTTTCATATTTTATCAGTAATGAGATGAGATTTTCTTATTTTTAATGGTAACTACATCTTAAAAGTTATGACATTTTCTTATAAATAAGACCAATTCTTTTTTTGTTCAAATTTTCTTATATTAAGGATCAAAGGAAGTAATATAAAACAAAACAGTACAAACAAGTCCAAAACACAATGATACTAACAAATTCAAAATGCAACAGTCAAACAAGTACAACCTGTAAATTCAAACTATCATGGTAAAAAAAAAAAAAATACTAGCAAAATATTTTGGACCTCCACGTTTTTGTTCATGCTTCTATCTCTAAATATTACGAACATACTCTATACACGTGTGTAAGTGGTTTCCACACAAATTTAATTTTTATATCGTGTTTTTTTTTCTCACTATATTATCATCTACGTGTCTCGTTATTTTGTTTGGCGTCTCAGTGCAGTGTTGTTTGATTTACTGTCTTATTATAGTGCTCGTTTGATTCATATTAATACACCAACTTTGATTCATTGCATATTTAACCAATGACATGAGTGTCAATGTTAAAGATCAAACAAAATATCGATCTGAGAACAAAATTTGATCAACATTTTGTTTTGATCGAACAAAATATTGATTTGCATATTTTGATCGAAAAATCAAAATAAATCAAGGTGTATTCAGAATGTTGTGAAAATTTATAGATATTTTTTATATATATTTTGATAAAGGTCTATGAAAGAAATTCCAAATTAGATTCTAGATTGAGAATTCAATTGTTTTGTTTTTGAATTTCTGGTGCTTTAAAAATTCACAACTAATATGTTCGTTGTCAAGAAGTACTGATTTTATGTGGTAGGCCTTATTTTAACGTTTTAAACATATGTACAAAAAATCATGAAAGAATTTAGTCTCTAGGTCTACAAAGGAAAAAAATGGTTCATTTTTTCTATGTGAACATAAAATCCATAATTACATGCAAATGTCTTTCAATCTCTCTTGCTTTATTTCTTTCAATGATAACAAAAGATACTAATATGTCTTCGTATAAAAACGTCATGAATTATTTGGGGTGTTGTTTTTTATCATAGGTTAAATTGGGTAGAGAGAAAATTTTGAGAGATTAAGTTGGGTCTTTAATGTTACTTTTTATAAATAAAATTCATTTGTAATAAAACATGATAATGCCCAGCTTGATAAATAAGCAATGGCATCTCTATACAATAGATGATGTGAGAATCAACTTGGCAAATAAAACATGATAATGTTTGAAAATGAAAAATGATATTTACATAACTATTTTGAGTCAACTTTTTCTTTCTTATTCTTTTGTGACAAAACAATAAAGAGAAGAAAAAAAAAGTAAGAACACAGTGAAAATTGAGATAAGACGCAGACAAACCCATAGTCTCTATAGATTTAACCCCATCTATATGTAAGATAGGATTTAAGGTCAAGATTCGAAATCAAATAACAAACTAGCTAGATCGATTTAACTATATCTTACATATCATCCCTTCAAATTGAAACGGAATCCGTCAAACTAATCTATATTTGATAGCTATACTCTAACTCCTATTCGTTAAAATTTCTCCCTCCCCTCCTTTAGGTTAAATGAAACATAACATAAAGAATAGCATGAATTCTAAGAAGAGACGTATGACTTATAACGCTTGAGAAGAATCAAAAGATGGAGTATAGCACCATGTCAATGTCAATAATGGACCCAATCCAAGCAAAGAAACGTAGAAGATATAGAAAAATTCAATATGATTTTTTTCCCCAACAACAATAATAATCCCCACACACCACTTGTTATGTTAACATCAATGAGTTTGCATATTTACAATAGAAATTAATTATTCAGGCGTGTGACAGACGTTTATTTAATTTGGATAAAGAAGGAGATGTGCCAAACAAACGAAAATACTAGTAAAAGAAAAAGTCACATATATTCGATTTATCGCCACACGTTTATCTCGCGATACATAGTGGAAACCGTCATTTTTTCGTGCTGAAACAACCGCATGTCTATTCACTGTGACGTAAGACATTTTAAACGGTTCAAATCAAGTCGCTTTTGTATTTATCATCTAGAACTAGAACTAGAAAGAAGAAGCACCATTCACATGTAAAGCTCCTCGTCGTAAATAAATGGCATGTATTATACTCCGCTCCATGTAATTATATCTCTATCATAAAGTAGTGTATTTTTTTTCCTTTTTATTTTATATTTATACATAATAATTTACACGAATTATGTATGAGAATAGATGAAAACACAGATGTGAATCAACAATTTTGCCTTGCATGTCTATTTTTATGTGTTTTGGATTGGTCAAGACCCATGCTTTCAACACTTGCAAAAGATCCAAACACTACTTTGACTCAAAAAGTATTTATCGAACAAAAGCTGGACTGTGAGAAAATATAATTTTAAAACTCGACTAAGTCATCAACTCGGTAGGGGTATTATGTCACTGAATTCATGGTCGAACCACTGAGTCACTGGTTGAACCGCATGATTAAATTAGATTAAACCGAATAACTCGACTAAATGACTTGGTCTTATGATTAATTTTTTATAGATATTTAATCCCGATCATTTATCAAGGATAAGTCACGAGGTTAGAACTATCATTTATGAAGGCTAAGTCATAACTAATAACAACTACAGTTAGTTATAATAACAAAGAAAATAAACAGAATTCAAGAAAACCTTGATTACCGGTAATCAATAAAATATAATCTCACATTGTACAAGACAATTAAAAACATCCAACCTATATTATCTTTTATTGATTTTTATTCACTGGTAATCATTTGAATCAAGAAAACTTAATCTCACATTCAAACCAAGTAGGACCAAAACGGCGAGCAAAACTCTCTTTAAGAGATTTGACGGTTCTATATTATTGGAGTTGAAATTAAACCCAATAACCCATGACCTTTGGTTAAGCCGAAATAGTTCCATTAACATTAAATCCAACTGCTCTTGGTTTACAAGTATATTATTGTTTTTATTATTATTACTAGCGTTCAGACAGATACTCTGTACCTGTCTGTCCGCTTTATTTATTGCACTAATGCATATAACATACCAACAATATTTTTTATTAAATTTTGATTAAAATTATTTTGATTTTGACTACAATTATAGGTATAGATAATTGATATTTTATACTTTTATTTAATATAAATTAGAAACAAACTACACTTAACTTATTGGAATTGAAAAAGTCCATTCAAAACAATGTATTCTCTTTATATATAGTATATATGAAATAAATAATAGTATTTTTAAATTTTAGATAATTTGTACTTGAGATAAAAAGTTGAATCGATAATTTTAGATCCACATGTTTGTGTAAGGTGCTATAGACTTTGGATTTGTCATCATGCAACAAAATTTGGGATGCATAAGATTTCCCCCAATACTTGATAGAGTGGTAATCACTTTTGACCGAGAAAACATCTTTATTATTTCCCTCTCTTTCTCTCTTCTGCTTCCAAAACCCTAGAAAGACACTCCATCGTCTCCGACAACCACCGTGCCGGAATATGTGCCACTGTCCCGGAAATTTTGGCGCCTTCCTGGAATCTCGCTGATTCTACATTCTTTCTCTGCAATTTTTCAGAGCAAACATGAGGTAAGAAATAACAGCTTTCAGTCATGTTTAATTTCAATTTTGTGTTTATCATTATTTATTTTACTGTATTTCATCTTGGATAGAAATTTCATAAATGAAAGTCAGCAACATTACCATTATTTGAAGAAAGAAAATCATCATGTTTGTATTTCTTTTCTAACTTGTTAAAAATGCAGGAAAGAAATGTTGTTTGGAAATGAGTTTGCAAAATAAAATTAAGTGATTATGGAGTTGATGGTTTGAGTTTTGTTTGTTTCAGGGGGGAGGATGATTATATGCCTGGAAACATTTTAGAAATCGAGCTTCATAATTTCATGACATTTGATTACTTAAAATGTAAACCCGGGCCTCGCTTGAATCTTGTAATTGGTCCAAATGGTTCTGGAAAGAGTTCTCTTGTATGTGCTATTGCTCTTGGCCTCTGTGGAGAGCCCCAGTTGCTTGGGCGAGCCACAAGTATTCAGGCATATGTGAAGCGGGGAGAAGATTCTGGCCACATTAAGATTACCTTGAGGGGGGACCATAAAATGGACTACATTACAATTATGCGTAAAATAAACACCAGCAACAAGTCCGAATGGGTTTTAAATGGTGGGATTTTCCCTTTATATGCTCAATATTTCTATGTATGTATAATACTGTATATGTACATGAGAAAAAAGTTGCATGTGCTAACTGCCAATGTGTTAATTTCAGGAAATATTGTGTCCAAAAAGGATGTGGCTGAAACCATTCAGAGGTTTAACATCCAAGTGAATAATTTGACTCAAGTAAGTTTATGACCTGCAATCATTATACTTCATGGTATTAGACTATAGTGTTACCCACACTTTTCGTTTGCTTAGTTTAACTCTGGACTATTCTTTTATTTATTTATTTATCATGTTGTATTCTAGAACTTGGATCCTAATCAGGTGTAAAATATTCATGTCCCTTTACAAATATTTTTCTTTTATAAATGTGTATATTTTTATAATTTTGTGCCGACGTATCTAGACCGAACGGTATCTATAATTTTTAAGAATTTGCCGCATCCTCATATCCACGTCACATTATGTTTTGGTCTTCACAACTTCCTTTGATTTAGTTGTTTTATTTATAAGTTTTGAGGAGTATTGCTTTAGGTATTATGTTTATTGTGATGTTCAAATCTATGATGGGCTAATACTTTGTTTTTCTCTCTATCCTGCTGAACTACTTTTGGATCTTTGTCTTTTTGGTAGTTTTTACCGCAAGACAGGGTCTGTGAGTTTGCAAAGTTAACTCCTGTGCAACTTCTGGAAGAGACAGAAAAGGCTTTTGGTGATCCACGACTTCCAGAGCAACATCGTGCACTTATTGATAAAAGTCGTGCATTGAAGCATGTCGAGCTGGTAAGTTCACCCTTTACTAAGGAATGATAGAAATCTCCTAAATCTTAGCTGCTTGTCAACTTCATGATCAATTTACTAATTCTGTTTCAGTCTCTGGAGAAAAATGAAGGAACGTTAAATCAGTTGAAGGAACGTAATGCTGAATTAGAGAAGGATGTTGAACGTGTTCGTCAAAGAGATGAACTTCTTGCCAAGGTTAACTATTCGGTTTTGTAGATATACTTAGTCCATCCTTTATTTTTCTCATATAGGAGGTTTTCTGATCCTCCTGCATTGAAAGTTCAGTCTTGATGCATTTTTTAAAAGGAAAAGATAAAAAAATATGCCTATATCTGTTTTGTAGGCCGAATCAATGAAAAAGAAATTGCCATGGCTGAAGTATGATATGAAGCAGGCCGAATATCGTGAAGCTAAGGAGCGTGAGAAGGCTGCAGCAAAGGAGTTTGAGAAGGCTGCAAAATTATTAAACGAACTTAAAGAACCTATTAAGTATGCTATCCTTTCTTACTTTGTTACATGTTTGTAATTGTTTACGTTTTGATCCTCTTAGAATTTGAATTGCTACATGAGAAGGTTGCTTATATTTTAGCAGGGGCAGAAGTTGGGGGAGGGGAACTTGACCTTTGATGAAATTCATAATAGTTTGTTCGATTAATAATTGTAGAGTTTTCAACTGTTTTATATTTCAGCAAAGTCAAGGAACAAAAGTATGTCTTACTCTATATCCAAGAAGAGGCTTAATATAAGCCTTAAAATGCAGGATTTGAATAAAATGAATTCATAATCTGATATGAATTTATAACCTGCAAAACCACTGCCTTTGTATGGTAGCTTGTCAAATTTCTGCCACTGCCATCCACAATGACCGCCATTTAACAACACACTGGTCATACCTTGAATGGAAAATCCTCCCTTCCCACTCTCATTAGTAACCACTAATAAATTGCAGAGATGCACCAACAATTATATTTCATGAGCAGTTTATGCATGAATGTATGCCACAGGTTTAAAGGTGAATTTTGCATGTCCTAATACTACATGGGTCATTTATCCAACACTCCACTTTTTTTTTTTTCTTTTTCCATTCTTCGTTTACTTTTTTCAGATCTTTTATTTCCTTTCTCTTGTTTCTTTTGATGTTTTATCTGATAAAAACCGAGCGAAATGAAAGAAAATAAAATAGAATTCATAAAAAAGAACAATATTAATCAAACATTAAGGTATTTCATAGAAGTATCTAATTGGCTTAGTTCTCAGTTAGTTTAATCAGTAACAGAATCACATACTGAATTCTATTACTTTCTATTTATTTTCAATAGAAAATACTGCTATTTTTATTATTATATTATTTCCCCCTTCAAACCTATGGTGGTTGATTCAGTGAGCCCCTGTCTACCACCTTGAACTTTCCTGCAAGTATGAGAAATCTGGGAGGAGAAAGTCGCTTAGTGAGTACATCAACAGTTTGATCGGTGACGGGTATATGCTGGACAATTATGCTTTTGTTATGACTTTCTCTCTGAGGAAGAAAAGTTCAAGCTCTATGTGCTTGGTTGTAGCATGCGAAACTAGATTATGAGAGGGAGACTGCATTAAGATTATCACAATATTGTAATGGAGTTTGGAATGGAATTAGTAGTTCTGTCAACAAAGGCTGAATCCACAACAGTTCAGATGCAGATTTGACCAATCTCCTGTATTGACCTGCAGTGCTAGATCTACCAACTAGAATTTGTTAAACAGATCACCGTGAAACCAAGTTGGGGCCAAGATAAACCCAAGAACCTGAAGCATACTTTCTATCATCTGGATCAGCAATCTAATATGCATCAAAAAAGGTTGAGGGATAGAAGACGGGAAGGGGAGGTAGGGTGTAGAAGGTGGTCTGTTGAGAATCCGACATTAGATAGTGATATGATCTGAATAGTGTTTGTAAGTGGATATCCCTCCCTTTGCAAGTTGGTTTTGTAGGGTTGAGTTAGGTTCAACCCAAATTCTAAGATTAATCTTTAAATTTTTTTTTTTAAATCCATCATAAACCCCTTATATTTTGTGTGTACAAATGATTATTGAAGGAACAGAGGTAGAAGAAGATTGATGGTAGAATTGATTTGTTTAATTTTGAAAACACAGTGACTTGATTGACTCAACAAACACTTGAGCACCAAGTTCGCACATAGTCCAAATTGGAAGAGCCAAACATGCAATCAAGTCAATTATGTATTGACGCTTCCTTATCTTTGCATTCAGTGGTGGACCGCGAAGTCTAGAGGTTGACCCCCAAAAGGCTGTAGCGGTGTAGCGGGCAGTGGTATGACTGCTACGCCGAAGTTTAGGGAAACAATACACACATTTTATACCATACACATAAGAGCTCAAAAATAAAAGAATACACAAAATTAAACACATTCATAACTAACAATCAATGCTCACTGTTACCAATTTTCAAAGCAAATCTAAAGTAAAATAGCAAATATGTTTTAGCATTGAAAGCTATAATTAGTTCCGTTAAGCAAGGACACACCTGAGTAGCAGAAGCCGAAGTAGTAGATGTGGAGTAATGCTTCATTAAGCCCCACCAACGATAGGCTTACATGGTACTCTCAACACACCCCCTCACGCTCATAACTGAACATTTGAAGTGTATATTTATGCGATTAGAAAAATAAAGATCGCAACAAATCCTCTCACGCCAAGGGCTGGTCATCTGGAGCATGGTCAAATGTGGGTGGAAATAGCATAGAGCTTGGTCTAATTACAGTTTAGGTTATTCTCTGATTCCATCTTATACTCTTGGTTTAGGGCCTAACTCAGTCCCGTCAAAGCTAGCTCGATGGGTGGAAGTTCACTCCACTTAGGTTTTGTGCCTGACTCATTGTTACAAAACTGGCTAGCAAGTTGAGGATTGCGTAAGTTTTACCACTATCTGGGCCTTCTCTCTAGCCAATGTATAACTGTTATTTTTTGTGAGACACCATAATGCCTAACACTATTGGGGTTTGTGCGTGGTAATATGGATGGTTCTTTAATTGATCAATACAGGCATTAGACTGTGACAACAACTTAAGATATTCAGTTTAACTCAACCCCACAAATCCAACTTGTAGGATGAAGACTGCTCAAGCCTTACAAGCAGTATCTTGGTCATATTAATGTGAGGTTTTCAACACATCACCTCACACCTAGGACTTAACATCTGAAATTTGCACTATGTAGATGGAATAACAGGGATGTCAACAATACTGCACTAGTGCTTTTTTATCGCTGCAAAATATATTGGTTGATTACTGTGATCTTTCCAACACTATACTAAAATAGTGTTTATTTGATGTTTTAATACTATACCATGCTACCAACGAAAAATCAGTTTTAGTGTTCTAGTGAGATTTTACCAATACAGTAGAATAGTAATATTTCTTTTTATCATTTTAAATGGATTTAATTAATGCTGGGCTATTGAATTATCATCAAATTAACTTATGGTCATGGTATTATTGTTATCATATTTAGCCAACGATGGCGATGTCCCAACAGATCCATATCTATATTACTACAAGAACATCAGCCTAAGCTTATTCTCTTGATGGAGTTGGCATCTGTGTTGTCCTTTACTGTATTATTGCTGCTATCTGATGAATATGTCTGTGTGGCAAACCCCTCCTTTTGGTATATATGATATGATAAAATTATATCTTGTCATGTTTTAACAGGAAACAAAAAGAGGAGAAAGCTGCATTAGATGCAAAATGCAAAAAGGCTAACAACCGAATAAGTGACAATGCCAAGAAGAGAATGGGACTTATGGAGAAAGAGAACCAATTAGTAATTTTTTCTCACCCATTACTTTACATACTTTATTTTGATAATTTTTCTAGTCAGACCGGAAACCAGCGTCTTCATTATCAATCATGCATTTTCTTGACAAAAGTTGTATTTTGGCACCGAGACCATCAAAGTAAATTAATAATTATTCATGTTATTGTACTTGTGGGTTCTTCTTGTAACTTTCTGATGTGATTTTAGTTCTTTGTTTTCAATTTATAGGAGGTCGAATTACAAGGGAAGTACAAAGAGATGGACGAGCTGAGGAAGCAGGAAGAAACTCGGCAACAGAAATTGAAAAAAGCCAGGGAGGA
>Ga0209282_1002417_pt1 | contig 10779 bp, 7 predicted proteins | sample Mtrugardesep15_FD_187529 | JGI IMG/M metagenome (GOLD analysis project Ga0209282, IMG submission 187529) | Root nodule microbial communities of legume samples collected from California, USA - M. trunc garden sep15 (SPAdes) (version 2) | ecosystem: Host-associated > Plants > Roots > Nodule...
TGAGCCTTTCTACTTCCTCTATCCCTCGACCTATCTTTCTCTCGATCAGTCTCCCTCTCCTCTCTAATCTTATCTTTCCCCTTATCCCGATCCCCATCTCTATAACTTTCCCTATCTCTATGTTTCTCGCGCTCCTTTCCCTTATCCCTCTCCCTATCCCTAGTCTTCTCTTTCCCCCTCTCCTTCTCTCGCACCCTCTCACTATCCTTCTCAATCTCCCTCTCCTTCTCACGCTCCCTATCCTTACCTCGATCCTTCTTATCCCTCTCGCGCTCTTTCTCCCTATATTTCTCTCTATCATAATCCTTCTCCCTCACCTTACCATCTTTACTCCTCTCCTTCTCGCGCTCGTCCCTATTGCGTTCCCTTCCGGAACCTCTCTCCTTCTCCACATCCTCAGAAACCCTCTTGGCCTGATCCCGGTCTTTACTCCGGTGATCCTTATCGCTCTTCTTCCTATCCTTGCTCCTATGCCTGCTAGACCTATCTACCCCATCATCATCATAATGCTCCCTCACAGGAGAATCCTCTCTATCATCGTAACGTGATTCAGACCAATCCACATCCATCACAATACCTGGAATTACTGGCTGTTTCCGGTGGCCGTCGACGAAGTTGCCGGCGTTGAGATCGGTGCGAGTTCGTATCAATGTAACGAGGAAGCGCGATTCAAATAAGATGCTGAATTTCGTTGTTTTAGGGTTTGTGATGGTTATTTTCAGAATGCTATTATTATATATTTTGTTTTTTAATCTCAAGCGTATAAAAAAAATTTGTGTATGATTCGTTACACACTTACACTCGTGGATGAGGCAACTCAAAATTGATTAAAATAGCAAAAATGATTTTATGTCTGTAGATTTTTTTAAATATATTAGAATATTTTTTTAGTATAATTATTCTTAGGTTAAATATATTTTTCATATTTCTAATCATTTTTTAGTTCCCCATCAAAAACAAAAATCATTTTTTTAAAAAATTTTAGTTCTTAATCCAGAAGTCCTAGCTCAACTGGCAAAATGCCGAAATTGTTAGATCGGATGTCATGACCGGGGTTCGAACTCCGGTATCTCCACTTGTATGTGAGTTTATAATAGCTTTGTCATTTTGTATATCTACCAAAAAAATAAAAAATTTAGTTCGTATAAAATTATATTGGTTTTCAATTTTTTTTTATGGGTTTTAATTTTCAGTTGTAATTTATATGAATGTGTTTATCGAATTTCTACCAAAAAATAATAATTCTTCGAGTGATGTTCCCTTGTATCTTTTCGTCTTAAATTTTTATCCATGTTGTTAACTCCTTCAAACAAAATCCGATGTTGCATGGCTACATGGGCAATTTTGAATGAATGAGATACGACTAGGCTCACATATTGGCATTATGAATCATATTATTTTAAAATAAAATAAAATCAAAAAATTATATTTTATTATTAGTATTGGCATTTATGGATCAAATTACACCAATAAGCTACACTAATAATTACATTTGTTATTAACTGTTAATCTTTGTTTTGATCCGTTAGCTATAATATTTTCACTTAAATGACTCATGTGTTGTGAGTATGTTGGGCATTTTGAATTGCTCTCCTTTCATACGACCTTACATCATAGATGATGATGCACCGCAACAACGAGATGGCTTTTGAAGTTGGAACTTAGCACTACATTTTGCGGTGGAGGCAGGCAAGTTTGCAATGTTGAATGTAATTTATTAAAGAAGATTGAGGTGTTGTCTCACTCCCCGACTCTTGAGAAAGCAATACGATTAACTCTTAAGAAACAAGGGAAGAAACAAAAGGTGCATTTGGCCCTCAAGATGTTGCTTTTCTTGCCAGCTCAACTCATAGTAACGAGGTTGTTGATAATCGAGATGCTACAATTGGAGAGTCAAGAGAAAACAACGTGGTTTTTACTAAAATGTGTCTACATAGTATTCCCATGAATTCAAAAGGTTGGCAACTACACCCGGCATCCGTTGACTCTAAATTTATATCAACCATAAGTGCATCTTGAACATTATAACAATTAGATATTTGATACTTACATTGTGAGATGTTTATCTCCATCTTCTCTTTAGTGTAGTGGTTAACAAGTGTAAGCTCCTTTAGAAATTTCTCACACATGTTTCTAGTATAAACTAATGTTGCATGTTCCTCGGCTTTTGACCCAATACTAAAAATGTGTGATTTATGTATAGACTCGAAGTCCTTTATTTTTTCAGCTTCGCAATGATTATTAATTGTCTTGTACATTGTGGTTGAATTAACAAAAGAGTCAAAACAAAACAAAAATGCATGATCTCACTCCTTTTGACCCAATACTAAAATGTGTGATTTATGTATAGACTCGAAGTCCTTTATTTTTTCAGCTTCACAACGATTATTAATTGCCTTGTGCATTGTGGTTGAATTAACAAAAGAGTCAAAACAAAACAAAAATGCATGCTCTAACTCCTTTTGACCCAATAATCTCAATGGTAATCTAGAAGAAAATATATATATGGACATTCATCCTAGCTTTGAAGACAAATTTGAATCAAATGTATGCAAACTAAATAAGTCTTGGTATGGACTAAAGCAATCTTCTAAAGTTTGGTTTGAAAAATTCACCAACTTGTGAGAGGTTAACCGTAGAAATTCTGAACCACCCAAGAACAAGATGCAAATACTATTGAAGAAGTCACGTCTAAGAAAAATATGATGATTATTGATTTCTCATTCCCGCAATCTCTTGAACATAACAACGAGCCCGCATTCATCACTCCACATCGATATAAATTATCCTTTGTTAGTATCCTTCTATTAAAAATTCTCCAAATGAATAACGATACTTTCACAGGCAGAAATTTGTTTTAGATTATATCTGATTAAACATCGTTGTGAGACTGCTCAGTTTGGATGATGATCTGATAAGCATCTTTTATCGAGTAACATCAACAGAGTTCAAACTCATTTATCAACAACATTATCCTGCAAAAAAAAAATTATCTAAAAGAAAAACACACATGTCCAATTACTCTTCCTCCTAAGCAAACACAAGTTTTCTCCAACGCCGCCCTTGCCCCTCAACCCCTCGACCTTACCTCTCATCTCTTCAACTGTAACACTACCATCAACACATAAATAAAAAAGTCGCTTAAATATAGATTGTAAGGAAGGACCCTCCATTATGCCAATGATCACAAAAAAAAAAGTGTTCTCGCTATCTCCAAAAATGCAACCCACCTATTCTTTAAATCAACTTGCATCACTGCCATCTATACCCCCTCGCTAGTAACGCACAACCCCTTCCACCGCTACCTTCAACTAATATTTAGCAGACAAGACTTTAAACCACAACTCTACCTAATCAACATACAACCTCCAACACTTTTTTCCTAATAATACCATATTAAATTTCACAAACCTCTTCTGTAAGGATGCATTATTAGAGTTGCTTATTGAAACATACTCAATTATGATTAATACATTTTCAGTTTACATCTTTTAATATAGACAATTTTAACTCTATATATGTTAATTTTTGGTATATAAAGAGTTTTTTTCTTCATATTATAAGTGTATTTTTTTTTGAAAAATAATATTACAAGTGTATTTATGAATGCCTAGAAATTGTTTTTATATTTATTGATGTCAATTATTTTCGGAGTATTCCAATAATTTTTTCTTTATGAGAAGAGTGTTCCAATTTTGAACCATATATAATAAATAAAACAATTTTACTTTCCGACGATAAGATTCAGTGGGCTCGTTGGTATATTTGAAAGTGGAAGAAATGTGTGGTGACTGAAAATGGCAAGTCGCATGCAATTTTATTCACCTTCAACGATTCAAATCCATAACACAATCTCAAACTTCAACGACTCAAATCCATAACAGAATCTCAAAATATGCAAAATCCTATTGAAATCACATCAAATTCGCGAAATCCATACAAAATCACAAGATTTTTTTTAAGGGTCTTGAAGGATTTTGTCCATTTTTTAGTCATTTATTTATAAGTATTTTGTGGACTTTAAACTAAGTCGTTTATGATTATAAACAATTTATAACATATATTTAACATTGTATTTGTTTTGGTAAAAAAATTCGATTTTGATTGCGATTTTACGATTTCTTGTATTGATTCTACAAAAGTAGTTGAGTAAAATCTTTCAATTTTGATTGTGATTTTATGATTTTTGATTTTGCTCTTCCCTTTCAACTTGAAGCAAAATCCCAATCTAGACAACTTATTTTTTTGCTGTTGGAAACTTTTTCCGTTGAATTTAATCAACGATTGACATCAACATCTTGGAGTATTTGGAAGCACCAAAATCTTCGAGTTTGGAATAATGTTACGGAGGTAAGCGCCACAGTTGTTGAACGAGCTAGTGTTGCCACCGTAGTTGATCCTATTCCCCCACAACAACTGCAACAGTCTGGTGGAGGGGGAAATTCGGTCGCAGTTGGCACCTCGACATTTGCGACACCTTCTAGTTGGCATCACCCTTTGTCGGGCAGGTATAAGTGTAATATTAATGATGCGTTTTCCTCTCATCTTAACCGTATCGGCGTGGGTATCTTTGTTCGGGATTCAGAAGGTACTTTTGTCTTGGCTAAGATTGTTAGTTACCCATGCTTTTATTTTGTTGACGTTGGTGAAGCGTTTGGTCTTCATTCTGCATTGCAGTGGCCGGATGATATGCAATTTGACAACGTCGATTTTAAAACGGATTCCAATCTTACTTATGATGCCTTTCATGCTAATCAAGACGATACATCTGAATTTGGGTGTATTATCTCATCATGTTGATCTCTATTCAGTTCTTTCTTTACCAACTCCACGGTGGAGTTTGTTAGACAACAAGCAAACAAAGTTGCTTATGTTCTTGCAGGAGAGATCATATTACTAGTTAGTTTCATTGTTTATTTTTATATACCCGATTATATTGAACCTCTTATCATTAATGAATAGCTGTAAGTATTTTCCATAAAAAAATTGCCCAACACAGTTGCCTTCAATCATTAAATTAATTAATAATTATCATTTAATTTATTTTTTGAGGTGATCTAGTTATTTATTTATTCAAGAGTTAAAGTTTGCATGTTAATCTTGAAGGCCCACTGTGTTGAAATACTGAAAACCAGAATGCCCAAACCCTGAAACCGCCAATAGATTCTATCAAAACAAATCATTATCCATTCATAAATACTAGGTGCTTGTCTTTTGTGCTTACCTCAAGTAACAAAACTTACTATAAATAAACTATATATTATATTCTTAACATTATTCAGCTATTCGACCGATCATAATTTGAAGCACATATATATAAGTTTCTACCTCTACAAACTACTGAATATTTCTTTGCTCAATTATCAATCAACCAACCTTGTGATCAAGCAGTGTGAAATGGCTGGCATAACAGAAAACGGAAGAAGAATCATGGTAGCTATTGATGAAGGTGAAGAGAGCATTTATGCTCTCACATGGTGTCTCAAGAATTTGGTTTTTCAAAATTCCAAAGATCACCTTATCCTCCTTTATGTTAAGCCTCCTCGTGTCGTTTATTCTGCCTTTGATGGCACAGGTAATTAAACAAAATTTCATGGTACGTAGCAAATAATTTTCTATTAATTTTGTAAACTCATTTAATTAATTTTTGTATCATGTATATGTTTCAGGATATCTATTCTCTTCTGACATAACAGCAACCATGGAGAAGTATAGCCAACAAGTTGCTGATTGTGTTTTGGAGAAAGCCAAGATAGTCTGTAATGATGTCCAAAATGTAAGTATACATATATGTACATATACATCAATCAATTGTTACTAGTTAGATATGTACATGTCCCTTCTCATTTTTATCTATAGTTAATTATTTAATAATTAATTTGTGATATGGTTTAGGTGGAGACGAGGATAGAGAATGGTGACCCTAGGGATGTAATCTGTCAGGCTGTTCAAAAAATGGGTGTTGATATCTTGGTTATGGGAAGCCACGGCTATGGTGTCATCAAGAGGTGAGTTTGTGATAATTCAAACAATACATTTAGTGCATATTTCAATTCATATTCAAATAGCTGGAGTCAATTGTCCACACATTTACACAAGAATGTTTATTGAGATCAGACCGTCTAAATTTCATACATATTTTGATTTTCTTCACATAAAAATTTTGTGCTTGAAATATCGACTATCTGATCTTGATTTATGGCAACCAACATTTAACTTCGTGAATGCGTGATTTATGTCACCTCTATATTTGAGTTGTAAAGTTATTTTTGTTAGAATGAGCTAAGGTACATGTGTTGTGAATTGTAAATTTAATTTGGTTCTGGATATTATTGTTGAATGGCATGCAGGGCTTTCCTTGGAAGTGTGAGCAACCACTGTGCACAGAATGTGAAGTGCCCTGTTTTGATTGTGAAGAAGCCAAAATCAACCGCTGGAGGAGACAATTAAGATCTAATAATTATATTTGCTTGTTTTGTTTTGTTTTTTTCTTGTAAATAAATATACTACTTTCCTGTTGCTATTGCTATGAACAACTTGTCCTTTGGGTTGTGCGAGTTTTGTTCCTTCCTCTTTGAAGGAATATATCTTTTGAAATATTAAATGATAAAGGTTAAAGTGGTGTGTTTATTTATAATTATTAAAGTTGGCTCTTTGTTATTTTTTATTCTAAAGTGTTTGATAGTCTGTCTAATTCTTTATGTTTTTCTCATTTGAAATTTGAGCAATGTTATTTAAACAATTATTTTTTTAACAACTTGTGAGACAACTAAAATATACAAAGAAATGTAGATATTGACATAAAAATCAAAGCAATAGAAAAAAATAAATTATAAAATAAGTATAAGAGAAAAATTGTCATAAAATTTTCACAAATAAATTTCTATATGAATTGTATTAATCAAGCTAGTATACTTGATGTAATTGCCCAAAATGCAATCGTTAGTATACATTTTATATTTATAACATGTAAAGTGGAAGTGTTCATGAAACACTATGGCCCTTGTTGCAACCACAATATGCAATATGATTTTTTCTTCTTTCATCGATGCGAAATAGGATGATGTGCATCGTGCTTTGAAGGGTTAGTGATTCTAGTTACGTTTAAGATAAGGAAGCTTGAGAGCTGATGATTCTAAATTCAACCCTTTTATGATTTATACAAAATCAGAATTCTATACTTGATGGTTAATGTCTCTAATGTTGTTCACCACAAAAAAACAAAAAAAAAACTCTAAACGTTGTCACTATACGATCTCTGTATTCATAACATGAAGTTGCACAGTATTCTTGAGACTTAGATGACCCTTGTTACGATAACAATATGGATCTTATCTCTAATGTGAAGTAGGATAAGTGCATGAATGACTTTATCCCTTTTATAGAACAATTGATGTGCATTGTAATGCATGGTCATAAGTTTTATTTTAATGTAATTTTTGTACTGTAACATTTTAGTGTTGGGAGCATGCATGTGTTTAGGAAAAATATGACGTAAGCTCACTCTTGGACTGTAACATTTTCTTTATGGCAAGTTACTCATTTATAGTTAAGCGATTAGTTGTAAAAATAAATTAATTAAAATGACTTAGATTTTCCTCTAAATTAGAATGATATGTCTTCCTTGGTGTTGTATAAAAAAAAACTTGCTACTGTTGTAATTTGTAAATCTTCACTATTTTATCTCATCCATGATTATGACATCATCTTTTCTTCTTTATCCGTCTATTATTTTGTTTGAAGAATTCACTTGATTTTCTTTTATAAATGAAAATATCGTGATTACCAACCTTCATCCATTACTAGCCGGAAATATTCCTTCGAAAAAATCAAATAAATGTCGACTCCTACGTTATTTGGTTAAATCATAACATTGATGGTTTTAAAAACTACTTTTAAGCTAATTCTTTGGGACTTAGAAGCTAGACGATTTACACAGATTCATAATTGGCAAACTCATTAAAACATCAAAAAGATAAATTCAAATGAGAACCAAAAAGACATTGTTCTGTTCTAATCAGCTGAAACAGTCTAACATGATGAAGCAACAAGCTCAAGTTTTCGCTTGCAGTTTTCAACAGTTTGCTTATCTAGGAGAAAAATACTACACAACTAAAAAAAAGATATAACTTCGACTCCGGAATAAAACTTTTGCTCACTCCGCATATGCCATATGCTTTGCAAACTTCCTAGAGCTCATCCTGCAAACAAAAGGAGGGGAAAGAACTGTTAAAGACTTCACTATTGAGATTGATTTAAGAAAATATTTGACAGAATGAAAAAACGTACATGTACGTCCTCTTTATTTGTTTCATCGCTGTCTTCGCCAGCTTCTGCCTTTGACTCATCATCAGAGTCGTGGCTAACTTCATTGGCATCTTCCTCATCCTCTTCCGCATCAGAATCAACTGGATCATCCTTCGATTCCTGACAATGAGTTAAGGAAGTGTAAGACGAGATTATATTCTTCCAAACAAAACTAGTTAAATTGAAACAAGATGATATGTTTCAATATGATTTTCAGAATCAAAATGTACCTCCTCTTCTTTCTTCTTCTCAGCCTCTTCAAATGCTGCCTTCTCAGCCTGCAAGAACATATTTTCACCAAAGAGATCAACATCCATTAAGTGTTATATCTTAAGGCCAAAAGCTGGAGTGAATAGAAAACATCTTACATCCTTCTGCTTGCCCCATGTTTCTTCAGCAACTTGCTTAGCATACTCGGGATCATCGGTAATAACAACATTGTCAAACAATGTACCAGATTTCACCTGCAAAGTTAAGTAACATGCTTGTCAGAGTTTGGAACTAAAATGCTCAAATCATGTGGAAAAAGTGAACATTACAGAAACTGTACCTGCCACAATTCAATACCAACATACTTCAACTTGGGGAAAACATAGATGTCAGGGTCATCCTTGAAGTCTGGTAAATATATAAATTTCAAATGTTAAAAATACTTCAAAACATAAAAGCAATTACACAACATCAACTTTGTAAACAAGGATGAAAAAGCAAACCTGGGTTGTCAATCAATGGTGCCTTCCACTTTCCACTGTAGTTGGGGTTCTTGATTTTCTGCCAAGACGTAACACCCGAAGTTAGTAAACAAACCAATTCCGAAACATATTGCAATATGCCATCAATTAATGTTTCCACACAAACAAACCTTTGGCTTCCATGGTCCCTTGTACTCTGGGTTGGCAATGGTAGGTGCGGTCCACTCGCCATCTTCCTCATCATCCCAGTCCTCAGGCTACACAACAATTATTCTAATCAGCAACACCACAATATAATGAGAGATGAATGGACAACAGCAGCGGGAAACAACAAACCTTTTTGGCATCAGGATCTGCGACCTCTTTAGGGATGTCATCGTATCCCTACAAACACAGGATGTCAGAATCAATATCTGATACACCACATAGTACATGGTAAACTCACAAAAGTTTAGACAAAGGTATTACCTCTGGCTTCTTGTCTTCAGGATCAGGAATAAACTCCTTATCATCCCAATCTTCTGGCTGTAAGTATTTAAATTATGATTAGAAATTAGAAAGCAGGAATACATAAAACAAGGAATCTGGCAATTAAACTATAAATAAATGTAGGTGAAAAGGGTACCTTTTTGGCCTCAGGGTCCTTGATTTTCTTTGGTGGGAGAAGACTCCAGTCAGAGTAGAGACTACCGGTTTGCTTCTCTACATTATCGATCAAAATGCTGTAGGTTGCATCAGGACGGATGATGAATGTGTAAACATGAGTAAGCTGGTCAGTCTCACAAGGAACATCCTTCTTGATCAAGTGGTTTGTGTCATTGTAGGTCAGAATAGCGTGTACTTTCTTGGTACTGTAACCACAGATATCTGGACCAAACATGATACTGTAAAATAGTAACGAATGTAAGAAAATCAGTTATTTTCCCATATAATCTAAGAGGTCATTAGCCGTGAAAGAGAAACAAACTAGAGGGGATATTATAAATCACCTGTAAGGAGTATCACCGCCAAATTTCTTCTGATCAACATCGCCGCTAAGCAACTTCATGTAACCACCACCACAGTCAAGTTTCTGTTCATGCTTGACAGAAAATTGGAAGACTAGTGTGTTATCCTTGTTACTGAATTCAGGGAACTCAGCAGAGATAGCATAAAATCTGTAATCTTCACTGGTTTGAATACCTGCGGGAAAACCAACCTCAATATCATCTTTCAATTAAAATTAAACACCAGCCACAATAAAACAAGGTTGATATCAAACATTTGGGAAAACCAACCTCAATATCATCTTTCAATTAAAATTAAACACCAGCCACAATAAAACAAGGTTGTTAAACATAACAATTTAGTTTACCTTTGTCATTAGCGTCTCCATTCCATTGACCAGAGGTGTAGTTCCACTCCCCAGCCAAGTTCTCATCCTTCTTCCACTCGGATTTTACCCACCGATTTTCCCATCCATCTTTGGCATTCACCATAATTTATCAAAACACAAGTTAGAAAATGGGAAAATAATGATTTAAGGTAAAATATGAACTATATATACTAATACTCATACTAAATAAACTTGAACATGGACTATCCTTAATGAAAAAAGGAAAGAAAAAGAAAACATGCACTGCAGACTGCAGTGATAATATTATGGTCCTGTTTGGATTAACTCAAATTGTTTGCGGAAATGCTATAAGCTGTGACTAACGGAAATAAACTGAAAACAGCTTATGAACATGTCGTAAGGTGTTCCCATACGTTCTTCAGTAGAGTATCACAGGTGCTTACG
>Ga0209282_1002419_pt1 | contig 10777 bp, 5 predicted proteins | sample Mtrugardesep15_FD_187529 | JGI IMG/M metagenome (GOLD analysis project Ga0209282, IMG submission 187529) | Root nodule microbial communities of legume samples collected from California, USA - M. trunc garden sep15 (SPAdes) (version 2) | ecosystem: Host-associated > Plants > Roots > Nodule...
TAGTTGCATCCAACCTATCATATTCTTAACACGTTACCTTGTATACATTCCCAAGGTTCAAGTATGCATCAGGGAAGGAAGGTTTGAGTTTAACAGCTTCCTGAAATATTTTTAAAAATGTAAAATGAGAATATATAATGACAGATAGTATCGTATAAAAAGAAGAAAAAAAATACAGAATTAATCCTTGTTTCTATATCATGCACCAAAACTACAATTAGTAACTTCTACAGCTGAACATTAATAATAAGAAAGCAAAATATCAGAAGTAAATACATCATAGCTAATCGGACGGTCTGATTTAAAAAAGGCACCTAACAGAAGTTCATTCAAGCATGTGAATATGAAAGTGAGCCATACCTTGTAATACTGCAGGGCTCTGTTGAAATCACCAGACTCCATGAACAGACCAGCAAGATTTGACCATGCAATAGCAAAGGTGGGTTGTATACGCAATGCCTCGAGGTAACAACTGTATGCCTGCACAAAATGTTAGATTCTGACTATTCGCAGTCTTGCAGATGGAAGTTACAACAAGACCAACCATCATCTGAGTCCATGCTTTGAAGACAACAACTTCATATCTGTATCGAACTGTGAATTTGGACACAGTTCCACCCACCAATTATTTAAATCAGTAACTAAAATGTAAAAAAAAAGATGTAGGGAATAAAAGACAAAGTATTGAAGGAACCCTCCAGGCTTCCAGGCCAGCACATGGCCATATTTATCAGGTATAAATGGGAGACGAGTATGATCAATGGAAGACATATTGGTGTTTTTCATTCTGGGAATCCCAGCAGAGAGATGTCTCAAACTGGAAGCCAAATTAAGAGTGTTTTGGCTCTAACATCAATGTAGTTCACCAAGATCAGGACTATTATTGTAGAAAACATCTTAGAAATGCCTAACCACCTACATAAAAAAACTAAACAATAGGTAGAGTACCGCTCATACTGGGAATCCAGTAGAGCCTCATCTCAAACTGTGCAGCACAGAGAAACTGGACAGGCTATAGCAGGTTGTGGCATAACAAAATCCAATTTCAGATATGTTGCACTGTGGCAGAAAGGTCATTAAGAAAAGACTAATCTCCTTATCCATAAGATTTGACAGTTCATAAAATAATTATAGACTGTAAACAACAACAAAATTCCAAAAGATACATATTAAAACATAAAAAAGCATGTCAAATGTTAGGACTTACTTCTTGGACCAACCCTTGAGCTTTCATTAGATTACCCAAGTTACTATGAGCATCAACCTGCAGAACGTAGTTAATGACAGCAAAAACAATGATATGTCAACAAAGCTAGTAAAACCAAAGTTCAATTTATTAGAGAAGGAAGTAAAAGATTACACCCTATGCCTTAGAGATAATAACTTATAAGCTTGGCTGCAGTTACTCATCAAACAAATAGTAAAATTACCATTAGAGGGTTGATAGCAAGTGCTTGACGACAACATTGAGCTGCTTCAGTAAGTCTTCCTTTACGCATGTATGCACTAGCTAGGTTTGACCATGCATCAGCAAAATTGGGACGAAGCTGCAGCAGCAGAACCAAGAGAGGGATAAATATTGAAGCAACTAATCAAGAATGGCACAGAGCGTATAGCATAGCAAAAAAGGAAGAAAAAAAAGCATCAAATATGTGGGAAAAACTAACAATTGAAAATTATAACATATATGCATCATTTTCTATTAATAATTGGCATCAAACAAACTCAAGGTGAGGCTTATATGGTTGTTTATAATAGTAAATTAATGACTCCGCACACGGCTAACATTTGTGACCTACCATTACTACCGACAGCAACAATTAATAATATGTTATGAAAATTAACCAACAGAATCCAGTTTGTGTGTTAGTACTGAATTCATACAAGATATAGTCAACCTTATTTTTGGTTATAGGACAACAATAATTGGAAATGAAATGAAATACTATAGTTTAGAGTAATAATACAAAAAGATGAAAACTAGACCAAAGTAACATGTAAGTTCACGAAACAATTACATGACAAATTACAATTACAAATCAAGAATATATACCTCAATGGCAATCAAGTAATAGCGAATTGCAAGGTCAATGTTGCCTTTTTCCTGCAAAAAGGAAAGTTCAATTAATTCTAGAAAATCCGCTACACACAAAAGTAGTACAACACGTCCAACAAAGCCGTGGCACGTTAGCATCAGTGACCTACCTTCCATGCATTTGCCATATTACCGTAACACTCGGCAAAGTGTGGCTCAATCCTAAGTGCTTCTTCATTTTTCGCCACGCACATATCAAAATCGTGCAACTGCGCAATACAAGTAGTTCCACGCAATTCACACGAAAACAACAAATCATCACTAAGCATTATAAATATGAAGCCAAACAAATAACAGACAGAATAGAAACAAAAGCAGAGATAACAATTCACAAACCTGGTAATAAATTGCACCAAGGAGCAGTAAATTATCGGTGCGAAGCGGATTTCTCTCATAGACAGTGTTACTATGTTCTAACGCTTTCTTATAACTTCCACTCTTGTACATTTGATGTGCAAGAGTCAAATGCAAATCTTCATCAACTGCACAAGTACGAAATAAATGAGTTCACAGGTAACCAAAATTATAGTCCTCGAAAGTACGAAAATAATAAACTGAAAATTGATAATAAAAAATATTCTATACTAAAAATCAGCTAATAAACCCTAATTATGAAATTGAAAAACCAAAATAAAGTATAATTGGCGCGCGTGAAGAGAATAACCACAAGAAGCATCGATCTCGAGCTGAATTACAGTGAATTAAAATTCAAAACTAACCTTCACTAGAATCATGAGCGCGTAAAGGCAATAACGTAAGCGAAGACGGCTCTTGCTTAACGGCGAACGGTTCAACGCGATCTCCGGTGAACGGCAACCGAGAGCTGTCGGATGAGCCAACAAGCTGAGAGTGGTGGTTGTAGTGGTGGCGATGGTGATCTCCCTGGACGGAGATCATGATTCCGGCGAACAGAGACGGAGAAGGAACGAAGGATCGGAAAGTGAATCAGTGAACGAAGAAAGGGAACATGAAAGGAATTGGATCGGGAAAGAAGAAGAGAAGAGAGAATTATCAAACCCTGATTGAGAGAGAAAATTCTCGAGTGTTTCTTCTTCTCTACGATTTTGTGAGAGGTCTATAGAGGTGAAGTTTCTGTTAAGATCGGTAATGACAAGAAAACGCGAATTCGAGAAGGAGAAGTGTTTTTATAGGGAGATGAGAATCTTGGTTAAGAAGAGATCTGGGCCGTCGATGTAGGACAGATAAAGACGCAAATCACGTTATCGTTCGGTAAAGTGAGGTTTCATTTCTGACTGACACGTTAACACGTTTAATTTATTAATTTTTTTTTTCTTCAATTTTATTTGGTTTATTATGTTTGTGAAAGTGTTTTACAAACCAAACATTCTACACTCAAGTTGTTTAGTCATGTCCATTTTTTCGCATATCAAACAAACTCTAAAAGTGGGATAAGTTGAGGACAAGTGACAGGACAAAGACATAAATTTTTGTCTTTCATTAAACCATGACACAACTTTTTATCTTAAGAGAATTCAAGTTTGAACACACCATGCATAAGACACTATGATGTGTTACTCCCAATTGTCACAATTTTTTGTCTCAAAAGAATCTAAGTTCACCCATGCAACACTATGATGTGTTTGATTTGCTAAAAATATAAGGACAATGTAGTACAACTTCACTTATAATGTGTTTGATTGTAAAACTATTTGAGACATGACCCTAAATTTATGGTAAATAAGAGAACAAAAACATAAATTCTTGTCACTCACTAAAACACAACACAATTTTTTGTCTCAAATACATCTTATCTAAAATACCAAATTCGCAATTTATATATCAAAATTGTATAATAAAAAAAATAATAATAATACCATAAACATTTGTCTTGTTTTGTTTTATTTGTATTGTTTTTTTAAGGAAAAAAAAATTGCATTGTTTAATCTAGTATTTAGATTTTAGCATATCAAACTCATCGTATCTCTACCAACAAGTTATAGACAACATCTCTCACATTTGTTTGTTAAAATATCCTAAATCAATAGGATCAAAAACTGCATTTTCTTTTTAAAATAGGAGAAACAAAGTGCATTTAATTTATTTTAAACAAAATAAGATCAAACTGACATAAAAAAGGATGAATGACAAATTTGTTGCCAAAAGTTAAGAGATATCCATTGTAATTTTGGCTATAATTAATTATGATTTAAGGTGTGGTTTTGATTATTTTAAACCTGAAATCGCCTACTTTCGTCTTTGTTTCTCTTCTTTTAACTAAATAAGTGATTTTTTCAAAGATCTTGGTTTTTCTTTTGTGTTTTCTTTATTGGTGATTGTGTCATCTCAGTGCAGCATTGTTTTGTTCTTCATCATGGTGCGATGTTGTATGATTTTATGTCTTTGTACGATGTTCATTTAATTTAGATTGACTAATCAAGTTGAAACAATTGCATATTCAATCAAATGAATGTATCTTCAACGTTGTAGATCGAGATACAAGAATATTCTAACCACTTTGATTTTATCACATTATATGTAATATTTTGCTATTTTATACTATTAACGTAGATATCGTGAGTTTATTCTCAAATTCATCAATTTTTTTGTTTTAGCAATTTCAGTTTTGTGTCTGATTAAGATGTACTTTGTCAGTTTAAATAAACAAATATCACATTTTTAATCAGAAAATATAATTAATTAGTGTGATTTTTTATGAGTAAAACTTTTAAATTAACAATATATAAAAGATTCAAAATTAAACACACTGTTTTTTTCTTTCTTTCCAAGAGAGCCTCCTAGTTTTTTCTTCGAGAACGTGTTTCTATTTCTAAAGCATCAATTTTCTTAGAAATAAATACAAAGATCTTAAATAATTAAATAAAACAAATAATTTTTGAATTACTTTCTTTTCACCCTCATAACTTCAACATCAAATTCATTCAACTTATAAAAAAGTTGGAAGCTACAACTCAACAACAATGAAGCAAAATCAAACCCAACAACACACAAAATCAAGACCACCATTTCTGAAATCTTCTTCAACCCAACACGAACACCACTCCCACTTTCCGAATCTTCTTCCTCAACCCAAATCTTATTCTTTACAAATCAAATTTATTGAAGTCCACCTTGTTACAAGAGAAATATTTGGGTCATACTCTCTAACACACTATTTTATCACATTTCAATAATAATAAGATATATCACCCACCTCTTTCTATTTACTTACTTGTTACCAGTTTAATTTTACAGAAGTAACGATTTTTTATATTTATTATTATTGTTATTATTATTATTTAAATTTCTATCAATGGGACCCAATTTAAGACACAACAAAACTCTGTATGAACCGGTTCCACACAAGAATTGTTAGCACATAAGAGAATTGAACATGAAACTCTAAGATGAGCAGATTATGAGGTTTCAAGCCTACAGTGTCATACCAATCTTTGGGGGTTTAATATGTTTCTTTAAAATCTTGATATCCAATTCAAGGACCGATTATTCCGATGAACCAATTAAACCCTCTCAAGCTTTACTTAATTTTTTATATTTCTAACAGATATATGGTTTTAATTTTTTTGAAATTAGTATGTCAAGTCATTAGATTAAAATTATTACAATCATGCTATCTTTCCACTTAAATAATAATTGAAATTAATTTGAGCACAAAATTAAAATAATATTTCATTTTTTTAAGTTAATAATATTTCATTTAAAATATTGCTAAATTATTAAAAGGAAAGGAAAATAAGAAACATGGATCGACAAACATTTTAAAATAATTGTGCTCATCTCAAAGTCATATTTAAATGAGACGAGTTTAAACTAAAAAAATAGAAAAATAAAACGACAAACACTACAACCCGAATTAGGGGGCATTTGAAAAAAAAAAACTAAAATATACAAAACAAAACATAATCCAACAACAAATGTGAACTTTACATTTAAAAGCTACCACTAAAATTATTTTTTTACAAAGTTTATTCAAGAACTTTATACAAAAACAAAGAGTCAATATTCGTCTATCTTACTTGATTCTTGTTCTTGACATGGAGATAACAAAGATTGCTCTTTCCGTTGACTAGAACTTGTAAGCATTGAGACAACTTTACGCATAGTTGGGCGTCTAGAAGGAGAGTTGTCGGTGCATAATAAAGCAATTTTTAAGACATCAAATACTTGTGCAACGTCAATTTCATGTAGTAGGTCCAATTTTGCATCAAGGATGTTGTCTAGTTTCAATGAATATTTGTTGATATTATTTGTCACCCATGTTACAAGATCACCACCACCTTGATCCAATGATTGGACTGGCTTCTTGCCTGTAAGTAACTCCAAAAGGACCACTCCATAACTGTAGACATCACATTTTTCTGTGACTTTCATTGTGTATGCATACTCTGCATCAACAATGTTACGGTCATTATTATTTAGGTAAGATAATAATGTAACATACAAATGAGAGTAATACATGTTGGGATTTGGATCCTGTCATGCCTAATCTTAACATGAGAATGTTATGTGATTGATCTCATTGTTAAAATACTTTAGGCCGAACAACTTAAAAAATATGCAAATAGATTTTAATCAGATTAAATTGAATTTCAACATAAAAATATTCAAATTCCTTAATGCCTACACACGACTTGTATAAGAAAAACAAATGGAATAACAATACAAATAAAACAAAATAAAAAATATTTTAAAAAATGTTTTTGATGTATGCTTGTCTACAATGCAAGATTGCATTAATCAATGTTTTAAAAATCTGATTAGAGATCGAACTAACTAATGAGATCTCTAAGTCATGGTTTAGTCGGTCCAACTATGGCTAAACATGACAAATAAATAAAAAATATCTCATAGGCAAAAAATAAACGCAATAAAAAAAAGCCAGGAACAAACTCACTAGTGAACCTTGTATAAAATGCAACAATGATTGAAGAGGAAAAAGAAATAGAATGTGTTTGGATGAATTCTCACCAGGGGCAATGTAGCCATAAGAACCAACAACAGCAGACATTGATTTAGACTTTGAGATATCAATTAGCCTAGCCAAACCAAAATCACCAACATGAGCTTCAAATTCATGGTCAATAAGTATGTTATTGGACTTGATATCACGGTGGATAATCTTAGGCTTGCAATCATGGTGCAAATAAGAGAGTCCTTGTGCAGTTCCAAGTGCAATCCTAAACCTTGAATACCAATCTAGACTAGAGGAAGATTCTCCATGAAGTAACTCTCCCAAACTACCCTTTTCCATGTACTCATAAAATAGCATATTTGAGCCACTATGGTTGCAGAAACCATATAACTTCACAATGTTTCTATGCCTTATTTTTCCCAAAGTTGAGATTTCGGCACGGAAACAGCCATTTAGATCAATGTTGTTGTTCTGACTGTTTGATGCTAGCTTCTTTATAGCAATTGAATTCATATTTGCATGATCAGTTGATATATCTGCTCTATATACAGTTCCACTACCGCCTTTTCCAATTTCATATTTGGAATGGAAATTTTCAGTAGCTTCAACCATGTCTTGGAAATTCAACTCCTCTTTTGGAAAAAAGTACATGTTTGAAACATTTGGAGGATTTGGTTTATCTATAACTTGTTGTGGCACAATGAAATTTCTCATGAGATATATAACAACTAGAATTAAAATCAATGAAACAACACTAACAATAGCTGCGACAATAGCTATAATTTTTCCTAGTTTATTTGGAGAGGAATGTGAAGGTGAATTTGGACAAGGGACAAGGTGTCCTCCACAGAGACCTTTGTTACCCGAAAAGCAGCTGAATGTTGAGTTTTGAAAGAGAGGTAAAGAAGGTAAAGGGCCTATAAGATCATTGTATGAGAAATTGAAAGAAAGTAAACTTGAAAGTCTGTTTAAAGAGTCTGGAATTTCGCCACTCAAATGGTTGTTATTGAGTTGAAGGGATTCTAGCATAATAAGATTCCCAAGTTTAGAGGGTATTTGGCCTGAAAGTTTATTATAGCTGAGATTAAGTGCAATTTGCAAGGATGAGAGGGAACCTAACTCTTGTGGAATGTAACCACAAAATGAGTTTTCGTTCATTTGTAGTTCAGTCAACCGGAAGAGTTTTCCGACTTCCAATGGAATATTACCAGAAAAGTTGTTATGTGAGAGCCTTAGAAGCTCTAACTGTGAAAGAGTTCCTATCTCACCTGATAAAGTACCTGCAAAGCCGTTGCTGCTGAGGTCAAGTCTTTGTAACTTCCTGCATTTGAAAAGTTCCACAGGCACTCTACCAAAAAGACAATTTGATGAGACATTAAAGGACACCAACTGAGAAAGGTTACCGATTTCTTTCGGCAGTTCAGACGAAAAGTGGTTGTTAGAAAGGTGAAGTCTTTGCAAATTTTTGAAGTTACCAATTTGTGGAGGAATAGGGCCTGTGAAGTCATTCTGATCCAAATCAACTGTTGAAAGATTTACAAGCTTGCATAAATTAGAAGGAAACTTGCCCCTCAAGTTGTTACTGAAGAGGCGAAGATAAAGCAAAGACTTGCAGCTTGTAATTCCATAAGGTATATTTCCGGCGAGTTTGTTTGATCCTAAGTTCAAGATCATCAACTTGGATAGTTGGCAAAGATGAACCGGAATTCTTCCAACCAAAAAGTTGAACGACAAATCAAGCACCCAAAGAGGACCATTTGCTCCAAGTGCATAAGGAATTCTACCACTTAATGAGTTGTTGAAGAGTTGCAAAGAGGTAAGGTTAGTTAAATCTTGAAATCCATTAGGAATAGTGCCATTGAGATAATTGATAGAGAGATCAAGATCAGTCAAGTTTTTCAATGTGGTGAACTCATTTGGAATCACGCCGGTTAACTTGTTCTGAAAGAGATGAAGCAACCGCAAGCCTTTTATATTAACCAACTCGATCGGTATCTCTCCTGTAAGAAGATTCTCTGAAAAATCAATCTCAATTGCAACAGAAAGGTTTCCAATCTCTCTTGGAATATTTCCTGTCAACACATTCCTGTAAAGGTATAGCTTCTTTAGGACTTCAAGATTTCCAAGCACCTTTGGAATTGATCCCACAAGATTGTTCTGATAAAGAGCAAGAGTCTCCAAATTTGTACAGTTTCCAAGCTCTTTAGGTATAGCACCATGAAAATTATTTTCCCTAAGGACCAAACATTGCAAGTTCTTCAGTAATCCAAGTTCTTTTGGTATTTCACCACTTATCTGATTTTGAGTTAAACCAAGATACTGCAAGCTTTCACATCCACCTATCTCTTGAGGCAGACTTCCTGAGATCATATTCTGTCCAGATCTAAACCGGATCAATCTTTTAAGGTTCCCGATAGAAGGCGGTAAAGGTCCACTGAGATGATTGGTGTAAAGAGTAAGTATTGAGAGTGAAGAAAGGTTACCAATTGCATCCGGTATAGGTCCAGAGAGCTGGTTGTTGGAAAGATGCAATTCGATTAAATTTGAAAGCCGGCCTATTTCTACAGGAATTTGACCTTTAAATGCATTGATGTTGAGGCCAAGAACTTGCAAACTTGAACAGTTTCCAATTTCCTTTGGTATAAAACCAGACAAAGTGTTTTGAGACAGATTAAGGTGAAGCAAGTGAACCAAACCACCAATGCTGGAAGACAATGGGCCTGAGAGATTCATTGCATGCAAGTCAAGAGACTCCACCATTGGATTGATGTCACTGTTGCAGATGACACCTTTCCAACCACATGGTGTGGAATCACTTGGATTCCAATTCTCAAGATGATTGTATTTGTCAGACAGTTTCACTTTTATGGACATAAGGTATTTTCCCTCTGCATTAAGCCCTTCAGACAGAGAGAAAATAAGAGTAAATATCAACATCACAAATAATGTAGATACATTCCTATCCATCTGCATCATACACTAAGGACTACTTGCACATGAAAGTTATGCACAGGGTTCTATTGGAGGTGAAGTGCTTACTTTTTTATTTTATTTTTCCTCTTGGAAGAAAATAGAATTGAAGCACTAGAAGATTCATTAAAACATACAAATTTTTAAGGAATATTGAGAAGATGAATGACACTTCCCATAATAATGGGAAGGTACATAGAGCTGTGGAATATGATTGTCGACTCAAAAAATAATGGTTAAAAATGGATAGATAGCATATGAGCATATTGGTTGGTGGACAAATGAAGCATTCAAAGATCCCACTTTCTATGAATGGTAGAGGAAGAAACAACCGCTATTGGCTAGGCAACCCTAACCGGTTGTATTTGCAATTTCAGAATCTTATCTTAATGGAAGCCTCTCTAACCAATAATATAAATGATTTAATTCATATACACTTCCGGTGTAAAGAGTTCTTGACAAACTAATCGTAATTCTCAGATCATTAGAAACATTTGACTTTTATCATAATAATTTCTAAAATCACATACATAATTGATTGCGATGTATTAATATAATGCATGAAATAAATTCTAATACGAAAAGTATGAAACATTTATTGGAAAATGAAATGAGGTATTAGGCAAAAGAATTATGTTAGTTGAAGCTCCATGAAGTTGAAATCCAATTGACTTGAAGTTTAGTGGAATTTCAACTGTCACCACATCCACCGATCCACATGGTTTAATTTATCAACTTAGTCAAAAAGTTATTATTCTTTTTTTGAGGGAAGATAAAAAGTTATATTATTCTTCTACAAGCTTAAACCCTTGTGATGAAAG
>Ga0209282_1002421_pt1 | contig 10776 bp, 4 predicted proteins | sample Mtrugardesep15_FD_187529 | JGI IMG/M metagenome (GOLD analysis project Ga0209282, IMG submission 187529) | Root nodule microbial communities of legume samples collected from California, USA - M. trunc garden sep15 (SPAdes) (version 2) | ecosystem: Host-associated > Plants > Roots > Nodule...
TTTTTATATGTCATTTGTTTAATTTTTTTTTTTATCTTAAATTTTAATTATTGGATGTCGTTCACGGTTTTTTTATTCAACATTCATTATTTCAAATTTCTTGACTTTGGTCTTTTGTGAATTCTAACAATGGAAAAAGATAAATATAGGCTAAAATATGGTTTTGGTCCCTGCAAATATGTCTCGTTTTGGTTTTAGTCTCTGTAAAAAAAATGATTGTTTTTGGTCCCTGCAAAATGTTTTGTTTTTAAAAATAGTCCCTTCAGGGACTATTTCCAAAAACAAAATATTTTGCAGGGACTTTTTTAAAAATAAAAAATTTTTGCAGGGCTATTTTTCTACAAAATGGGTTCAGTTATCATGCGTCATGTGTCCAAATCGTCACAAATATGTATACTTATTAGAAATTTTAAACTGATGTGACGTTTTTTAATTGAGTCTATTTTTTTTCGTACAATAATTATCCCAAAATCTCATAATCCTTCAACATACCTGCAAAATTGCAAGCAACTCAATCCATTTCCCATACTTTCAAGGTTAAAGCACACACCCCTTGTTTGTTTTCCTTACCGTCTATCTCATGTAAAAAATCTCTTGATCCTTCAACAAACTTGCAAAATTGCAAGCACACACTCCTTATTTGTTTTCCTTACCATCCATCTCATGTCAAATTTTTTGAATACTTTTAAGGTTAAAGCACACACCCCTTATTTGTTTTCCTTACAATCTATCTCATGTTAAAAATTCTTTTTTCATGTTAGGTCTGAGTTTGTCCTTATAATTTGGCTATATGTCACCATATTACACATGCAAAAAGCCTCATATTTAAGAGAGATGTTAATGTACATTGAATTCAGTAGTAGATGGTGAAAAAAATATAAGTGAGATAAGTTATGTACATAATGTCTTAAGAATAAAAGAAAAATCAAATATTATATATTCAACCTATAATAAAAGTTAACATCATAAAGTTAGATAAAAAATGACAATAGTTTATTATATGTTAGTTCAAGTCGTTACCATTCCGTCGGAACGAACCATCTCAGCACAAAGTTTTTGAAAAAATATTTCATGACATGTCATATATGACAAAAGTTGCATTCTAAGAATTAAAAACCTTGGAGAAATAATAATACCTCTAACTTCACATTGTACATGTGTCGATTTAAATTTTAATATAATCATTTGAAAGTATTTACATATTTTATAACATATTTATAGCATCATATCATAATAACAAAATGAATTAAAAGCATTAGAGAAATATTGAGAACATGTTTGTTGTATTTTAGGAAAAATTACATTCTACCATCTCGAAACATCTTTTTGCAAACAATACATGATTCAAGTAAACCAATGGCAACTGGTTAAAAATAATCAAGATTCAAAGTGCAAAAAAATGAAATTTGGTACATAAAATATGTGCATTTTACACACAAAAAACAAATATTGGTTAACTAACCAATCAAGTAGTCACAATTATAATCATTGAAAAAATATATTTGGTGATTGTTAATATAGGATCTTTTTTCATCGGATTCTAACTTTTCACCATATGATATACAGCTGCTGTTATCATTTTTCAGTGGCTTTGTGGACTGCTGCCTTTCTCTGTGTTGGCCGTTTGCTGCTGCCAGGCCTGCAGGTGTTTTTTGTGGCTATTGTGGTTGCTTTGTCTGTAGCCGGTGTATACCTCGGCCTCATTATTTTGTACCTCGTTTAGATGTTTTCTTTGGTGTTTTGTATGTTTTGTCTGGATTCTTGCCGCGAGTTGTTGGTGTTTCTTTCACCCTCTCTTTGATGAATAAAATTTGCCAATTCAAAAAAAGAAAGAAGATGGAGAACCATATTTCGTTTTTCATTTGCATTAAATGCAAAATATCTCCCATGAAACATGATTTATTTGACTCAATTGATCTTTTGATTTCCTTCTTCAATGTTATGATTGCATCAATCAAGGGTAAATTAAAATTGTCATGTAACAACAGTTAATTAATCATATACGCCACTAAAATTATTTGACTCAAATGAAATTAAAATTGAACTTGTACCAATACGTATACATCATTAAAGATAATTGACTAAATTAAAATCATTTTAATTAGTTTAAATGTCCTATAAAGCCATCAAGAAAAAATTTAATTCTCATCAAATTTCACCTCAATTTCCTTAATCTTGAAGATTTTAGCATTTTTCTAAGTTATTTTAATTTATTTATTTTGTTTCTATTTTATTTCTATTTAACTAATGCATAAACTTGCATAGGAAACCAATAAATTAATATACAAACTTTTTAGAAAATCCAAGAATCTCTTAAAATCGGAACCAAATTAAGGATATTAATGTATTTAAAGAAAAAAGATAATAAAATTAAGAATCTCATTTTATTCAAAAATAATAATTAAGAATCTCATAAAATATATTTGATTTGAATCAATTAAATGCTCTTAATGCAGGCAGGAATCATTAAAATTTGATCAAACTTATTTTATCAACACTAAAGTAAATTTGTTCAATTTTTTATATTTTTAATTTTATTTTTACTTTATGTATGTAGTTCGTATTTTTATTGTATTTTGAAAAATAAAAAAATAGAATTTAAATATAAATCGATTTAAAAATTTTAAATTTATATTTGAAATGATTCTTTTTTCATATATTAAATTAATATGAATAAGAGAGGCACTACCAAAAAAATTAAATTAGTATGAATGCGGCAACTAACAAAAATAATTGTGTATTAATATTCATCACTTTATACATTAGAATCAAAATTATACAAATTCAAATCCATGTTTTTTTTTTCTATTATTGAATATTGATGATCTTAAATTTGACATTCACACACATATTATTTTTTAACCAAATATAAGATCATATTTATTACATGATACTAAAGAAAAGAAATCACATTGTTACCAAAAAAAAGAAAAGAAATCACATTAAAAGTTATTGTGTGATTAAAAAAATAGACAACACAATAATAAATATTTACGAAAAAATAGACTTCACATGTTTTTTAAAATATTGTTACACATTTATTTCAAATTGTTTTAATGGATATTTGATAAAAAAAAAAAAAATAGACATACGACCCTATTTCATCATGACTATGACTTTCATCATGACTATGACAAACACATCCTTGATTCTCTATACCATATCTAAAATTCAAATTGAAAAACGAAATTAATTCTAGAAAGGAAAAAAAAAGGTACCAAATGTAGGCATAAAAGAAAAAGTTAATTTGGAATTGTATAATAAACTGTGATTACCATAATCACAAATTGAGATTTAGAAAAATCACTTTTTAAGTATCAACACTATTATAGTCTAAAATAAACCATAAAAAATTACACTCATTCAATCCAGTTTTGTTACAACAATAAACTTGATCAACTTTTGTGAAGGCATTATTTGATTTGATATTCAAAAAAGTGATATACTCTATAACGCCCTAATTTTATTATTTATTTATTTTATCGAGTTTAGTGTCTTTTTTATATATTTTATTTAAATAATTGCGATGTGTGACTTTTGTATTAGGTGTGGGTATATATTAATAGTTATTATGACATTATTAGTGAATGAATATAATTAAATTAGATTAATGAGGCAGTAAGGACAGTTTTGGAATAAGGAGAATTTATTAGGTTAAGAATAGCAGATGTGTAGTTAGTGAGATGAGTAGTGTTTAATGATTTAACTAATAGTAACAAATTCAAGAGGTGCGGGTAGAAATATGAAAAGATTAGTAACAAACTCAATTAAAGTTTATAAATAGAGAAGAGAATTAGAGAAGAAGGGTTACCGATAAAGAGAGCAACAAGTGGCAAAAAGAAAACTAGGGTTGCGGAGAAAAGAGGCAAAGAGGAATAAAGAGAAGAAGCTAGAGAGAGATTTCACCGTAGGAAATCATCAATTTCGCAAAACCTAGAGGTAAGGGTGGGACTAACCTTCTTTCTTTAATTTAATCATAAGCATATAATTTTGAAAAGAGTTTAATCAATGTGTTTTGTTGAATTTTTGATGTTATAGAAATTAGGTTTAAATTCAATTAGAATGTTGAAAGTGTAGGTAATTCCATGAATTAATGTAAGGGGGAGAATCTCTGCACTTTAGGGTATCTTAATATATGACAGAGTTGTTTAATTCTTAATATGATGTTGTTGTTATTATGTGAGATTGTGATGAGAGATTTATGATGAATGAAATAAAAGATGAAGTTGAAAGATGAGAATTGAGGAAAACTAGTTTAGGTTTCGAATTGAGTTTCTAGTCTTAAAAAGAGTGGATAATCCAGTAGGTTACTGAATAATTAATGTTCTAATGATAGGGTAATCATAGGGTGATGATTAGGGTCAAGTTTTGAGAGTATTGGATCGAAAACGAAGTCGAAAAGGTTTCCCCAAGGTGAAATCGCAGCTGAACTGTGATTTTGCTGTCACTGTGCAAAACGCGTTACTTGTTGTCTCAGTTTGACAAGTTTAAGTTCTGAACTGGGTTTAGGTGTCTTCATGAAAGTTGTAGATATAGATGTTAGCTTTCACTAGCCTTTGGAGGGACTCGATTTAATGATATAGAACTCAAGATATGATCAAAATACTACACATGGGTTTGCAGAGCAAGGTCGTGCTCTTTCCCCAAGCTAAGGAAAATCAAATTTTCTGAAATTTTCTGTTATGAATTAGGTTTGAACGTCTTCATGAATGTTGTAGATATGGTTGTTAGCTTTCAGTTGCTTTTGGTTGGACTCCAATTAGATTTTTAGAACTTTAATTATAATTAAAATACTGCATGTAGGTCATGCTGCATTTTCCGTGAAATTTCAGCATAACTCTTTCAGTGGACTCTAGGACATCTATGAGAACATTAGTGAGTTTAACCAAGCCTTTAGCGTGTAGATTAATAGTAAAGATTCCTTAATCTATATACTTAAATTAGGAAGGGTGTTTAGGCATAAATATAAGTTATTACCTCATAATAATAGCGAGTCTAAAACATAAACCGATGATAATGGTCTAAGAGAATTTAATGATGTTAAGAGATGACTTGGCAAATGGAAGTAAAAAATAATGATTGTAGGATCATATGTGTGATATTCTAATTCTAATTCTCTTATTTAGAATTTAGTTTAGGTTCTATTCTTTTCAAGTGTAGACAATTGATGAATTATATGACTAACTGTAATTTGTGAATTATTTGACGATGTGTAATTGATGTATTATTTGACGATGTGTAATTGACGTGGTATTTAAAGATGTGTGATTTAAAGATGTGTTATATAAAGATGTGTTATTTGAATATGTATGATTTAAAGATGTGTTATATAAAGATGTGATATTTGAAAATTGTTGATATCTGAATTATCTTTTCAGTGACTTTAAGTTGATGTGCAAATCTGTTGTAGTTGATTTAATATGAATTTATAATGCTGATGTCGTTGTATTTAAGTTGTGTCATTGCATAGCATAGTCTAACGAAGGGGGCTTGACGCCTGACAAGTCGAATGACTTTAACGAAGGGGGCTTGACGCCTGACAAGTCGATTGACTTTAACGAAGGGGACTTGATGTCTGACAAGTCTAATTACGACTTTAACGAAGGGAGCTTGATGCTCTGTTGGTACCACATGCATAATTATGTCGTTGTTGCATTTGTTGAGTAGTTGTTGTTGCATTGTTGAGTCGTTGTTGTTGCATTGTCGATGTTGCTGTTGATGCATTATTGAATGAAGTTAAATGATGATTGTTGATGGAATAATATGAAGTATTGTTGATGATGAATTGTTGTTGTTTTATTTGATTAATTCTTTACATGAATTGTTGCTTATTATTATTGAATGTGAAATCTCACCCCTTCTGTTTGAATGTTGCCTCTACGTGGGTAACGTGCAGATAACCAGGAGTAACGGCTTATGTGAGTTGATTCCTCGTGTCGTCTTAGGAGTCATGCTCTGATACGTAACGGGATGGGGATTTTTACATGTTTTGTTTTCCTTGTTACGTATTTCCTTTTAAGTTGATGTTGAACCACTTTTGAATTTGAAACTTTATTATGTTGCTGATGTTGAGGCCTTAGTGTCGAGTTTTTATTAAAACGTTGAATATTTTCCGCTGCGACATTATTTTGAATTATTGAAAGCAGTTGTTTAAATAAATGAGGAATGCTAGCAACACTCTCTTTTCAACACTCTCTCAATCACTCACTATCTTATTGGGTGAAATTAATGTATGTCCCACCACTTTAAGTAGGTTCCATTTTCAAAATGTAGGACCCACATTGATTTAAGCCAATTAGAGAGTGAGTATTAGAGATAGTGTTCAAAAGAGAGTGTTGCTAGCACTACTCTTAAATAAATAGTGAATTTAACTCTATTTATATTTAATGATATTTTGAAGAACGAAATGTGACATCCTGTTTGCGATGAAACTCTGATTTATTTTATACTATTTTTAAGTTGGGAAAACGGGGTGTTACATACTCAGTTTATTCAATATAGAACATGTTGAATCTCTGCCTAAAGAAATAATTTTTTTTAAAGAAAAATATAAAATACAATGTAGTGATCTTCGATGACGTTCATTCTTCAATCTACTATTGCAAGTCATTTATATTGTTTCCTCTATATCCAATTAGAATGAACTTTGATATCTTGAAACCACGCACCACGGCTCATGTCCACCTAAAATAAATCAAAATACACACATTCAAAATATCAAATTTTGTTCAAACTCTTGTGATCAAAATAAATAATTCCAAATCCTTAAGACTTAACAATAATAATAAATGTAAATAAAAAAAATATAATAAAAGATAAAAAGAGATAAGAGATTTCTATAGAAAAATGAAATATACATGTGATTTGGATTGCAATACTTGTGAAGTGAATGTCTTTATTTATAAAGTACTTGATTGAGAAAATCATGCACCATAAAAAGGAACAATTAAGTCACTTAACCACTATCCACTATGAACTACATAATATGGAGTCATCCAAACCATTTATTATATAATTTTTTTCTTTAAAATTATAACAAAATGAAACATAAGACAATAAACTATAAAATTATGGTCATCCTTTTTATACTAATTAAAAGTGAAAAAAAAAATGAAATTGTGTTTTCTTTAAAAGCAAATTCGATTTATTAAAAGGAATTTTTTTCAAAAACATTTTTTGAAGGAAGTTTTTCAGAATTTTTGGTGTGATGACATGTTTTTAAGATTGTCATTTAAATTTTTTTTTATTTTAATTATTTAGTGTGATGACAATTTTTAAAACTGTAAGAAATAATTTGAATTTTTTTAGTGTGATGACATGTTTTCAAAAACATTTTTTGAAGGGATTTTTTATAAATAATTTGAATGATTAATTTTTTTAAAAGAAAATTATCATTTTATTGGCTAATATTATTTAAACGTTGCATTTGAAAAATTAATTAGATTCAATCTCTTTTGACTAATTTTAATTGAAAATATTTAAAATATTAAAAATATCAATTATGACGTTGATTTGTATCCATATTTGTTGGCATTCATATTGTTATGAAAATAAAAATAAAATAAGCTAATTTCATTAAATGTCAAATGCATGACATTGCTTGGTTTGGTTTATAATGCCAAGTGTCAATGAAAGACAATAGAGAGAAACATTGCCAAGTGTCAATAAAAGACATTAGAGAGAACATTTTCATATATACTTTTGAGGAAAACCCTCAAATTTATATAATATAGATTGGATACATTCAAATGAATATTCTGAAATACAAGATTGTTTATTACAAATATTTTGGCATAAGGATTAATACTTACCATGAGCAACATCAAAAATATAAAGAGTAGAAAACATAGTAAAGTAACTTACCATAAGCACCATCTTAAAGGTTTCGAAATCGAGAGTTATTATCTTGACATTAGCTAGTAATTGCAACCAACTCATGACGATTAAACGTGCATTCGATTTACAATGAAATGAGTAAATAATATTTACTTCTTCAAGGAATGGTAAATGACATGCAGATGGGGCTGGGAAAGTCGTAGGACGATGAACCATGATGGTGAGAGAAGTAAGTTTTGGAGTACAAAACACAACTTTGTAATCGTCAACTTCTTTATTCATGTTATCTATGGTCAAACTAGAAACGTTAGAATTGGATATGGAGAGGGTTTGTGCATCATCCTATAAAAAACAACCTCTAATGACCAAAGTACTCAACATGTTACATGTTGAGAAGGGCTCAACACAACCATTGTCACTTGTAGTGAAACAAAGATTCACAAGATGCAAGGTTTTCAATGCCGACAAGTTCAAAGATTTTGGAAACATCTGACCACGGCCATTTGTATATGAATATTGAAACTCAAGCTTAAGAAATGTCAAAGAATGAGAATCAAAATGGAAGTGGGAAGTTCAAGATCCTTTATGTTCCACGTCTTAACAATAAACGTGACTTGTTGCACATTATGTGACATAGCATATTTCAAAACATGTGGGAGTGTGAATTTGTGGTAATCTGCGGCATTATCATACTCATAACTTACGCTATGAAGAGGAAGAGAGTTGTCACGACCAGACAAAATTTGGTATACAAACTCGTTGAAGATATAACTCCTCTCCTTCTCGGAGTGATGCAACGTGAGATTAACGAGACTTTTCCAAAGGCTCTTCCATCGTTTAGACAAAACACAAGTCCGAATAGATTGTTCTATATTCATATATTCAATTATATGCAGAAGGACATGGTCAGGCAGGTCACTAAGTCTGCCACTTTTCTTTTGTCTTTTCCTCTTCATCATTCCTTCGCTTCTTTATCTTTATCTTCAGTAACACTTGACCGACCTAACAAAATTACAAAAATACTTAAAATCATTGCTTAGTGTATGTTTGTTTGTGCAGTGAACATAATTGATTTTAAGTGAATTGATTCCGAATAAATATAAGTTTAATGTAAATTGATTTATGTTCGGATGTATTTCTGTAAAAGTGGATTTGACGATAAATTTAAGGCTAAAATCAAGTAGAGAAGCTAAAAACTACAAATTATAGCTTCAAGTAGAATCAATTCCACAAGCAAAATCAATTCTTATTTAAAACATCCAAAAATGTTAAAATCAATGACCCTCCAAAAATTAGAAGAATCGTTAATCATAATAATAGAAACCCTAACCCTTATATATATCATTCAAAACTGCATGAATGCACAATGAAATCTATATAGTTAAACATCACCAAAACATATCAAACATGGAACGAAAGCATGGAATAACAAAAGACTGGGCTACGTATGATTCATCATAAGCACATATATACAAAACAAAATATTCATACAATACAATACAACATGTTATAATAATTTTATCAAACTACTTATGACGTGTATATGCTGAACCTAAAGCGTGTCAAGGATACTGAGAAACAAACCTAAGACATATCAAAACATTTCTGACCTCTTAAATTGTCTTCCTGAAATTCTTGGATCGACGATTCTTTTCTTTGCACAACACAAATCTGCCTCTAGATTTTGTTTTTGTGAATCCTAGGTTTGTTTGTTTTTTATTTATTTAGCACAAGAGGTAATGGGTTTCTGCAATAAAGTCTCTTGTGAACGATTATGAGGGTAAAAAATGTTGAAATTGTTAGGTTAAATACTTGGACCGCATTTCAACTTTGAATTTTTCATTTGGTTTAATGAGAATTCAATGCTACTGTCATTTTTTCTATTTTTCTCAAATAAATTATTATTGTCATTAGCCTTTAAAACAGACATTCAGTGCTTGTTTGTCTGTTTTTTTTATGCACAAACAAAAAATTTAATTTTAATTAAAAAAATAATAAAATATTGATTTTGGTTAAAGTGTTATAGATAAATACGTTTTGAATTTTCATTTTGTAACAAACTATATTAATCTTTTTCAATGACATCACAATATAACAACTATAATATAAATTTTTATCTTTTTTAAAGACACTAAAAATAAAACATTCTTCCTTTAAAAAATAATAATATAGCAATCTTAGATACAAATTTGTTTAAGGGTATATTTGAAAGTGAAAAGGTCACTCTAAAACTATGTATGCTCTTTATATGTAGTATATATTATTATTAATTATAGTCCATGGTAAATAGTCATTTTGGATCATAAATGTGAAACGAATAACCACAATAGTTCCTCAATGTATAAAAATTCTAAAATAGTCTGAGTATGTACTTCGTTAATCAAAATAGTCACCGACGTTAAAGCAGCCCATAAGACTTCCCATTTGAAAGGAAACATAAAGCGACACTTGTAAGTCTTCTCCTATTTGGAGGAGATGCATTCTCCTAAAACTTCCCCTTTGGAGAGAAGCAACCTCGTAAGACTTCCTTTGTGAAGGGAAGTAACCAATAAGACTTCCCTTATAAAGGGAAGCGACACATAAGACTTCCCATACGAAGGGAAGCAACCAATAAGACTTCCCCTTTAAAGGGAAACAACCAATAAGACTTCCCTTTTGAAGGGAATCAACTTCGTAAAACTTCCCCTATGAAGGGAAGTACCATTATTAGCCTTTCCTTTTTGAAGGAAGGTGGCCTCATAAGAATTTCCTTAAAAGAAAACAAACAAAGAAGAAAACCTCCTCACAAAGAAAGCGTCCAAGTATGCAAAGACTTTCATAAATTCGGGGAAAATAACCAGCAAGTAAAAATAGGAAATCTAAATAAAAAAGGACATCCCTTTGCATTGAGATTTAAAGTCACGAAGTGCTTACAAAAAAAAAAAAGCTAAAAGACGAGCC
>Ga0209282_1002422_pt1 | contig 10774 bp, 9 predicted proteins | sample Mtrugardesep15_FD_187529 | JGI IMG/M metagenome (GOLD analysis project Ga0209282, IMG submission 187529) | Root nodule microbial communities of legume samples collected from California, USA - M. trunc garden sep15 (SPAdes) (version 2) | ecosystem: Host-associated > Plants > Roots > Nodule...
CCAAACTTCAAGTCATGAAATGATTATAAATATTCATTTTCTCTCTTTTACGCTTAGGTCTTGCTTGAATAAACGACTTAATTTGTAGCCTAACGTGTAGATTTGTTACGTCAGATGCTTATGTATGATTTATTCATATAACAAAAAATGAGATAAAGTTAGATTGTTCTTATAAGTAATAAGCAATCTTTTAAAGTGTACTTGGAGAGATTATGAAAATGTAAAAAGTTGTTTTCACGAGTTCTTTCGAGTTGTCTTATAAGTATACGTGTTAGTAGATAAGTTCAAATAAGTCTATCTAAACCAACACTTATGGTCTTCTTCTTCCTTTTTTATATCCAAAAAATGGAAGCAATATTAATGATTTATGCACCTTCGTTTAACTTAGCCATCAAAGATTCACAAGATTGATCTTTTCTCGTTGTTAAAGACTCTTTGAAGAAGAAAAAAAAGACATGGGTAGTAATCATGTTCAAAGATGAATTATTTGAAAGTGAATTAATTTCTCACCATGATGATGAGGTTGCATTTAATGTGATGAAAGGTGGAGTAATTGAAAATGAGGTAATTTCTCACCATTTTGATTTGGACAAAGTCTCTAGTGAAACTTTATCTCAGACGATGAAAGTGATGAGAGATGATTACCTTGAGCCCGTAGAACCCACCTGACCATCACACTAATTGGAGATAAAAAACAAACTCGGGAACCGATCCTTAAGGGAAATTGATCCCACCCAAGGTTCCTTCCAAAATGAGGTAGATAAACCATTACCAAACACCTTCATAGTTTAGCTTCAATTCAACTCCATAGCATTGAGACATCATTTCACCAGGAAGAAATCTTATATAGCCTTGAGAACACCCTACTAAATAAGAGAGGTGGCCTATAGCAGCATATATAGCCATATGGTTCTTTTTCCACAATCGAGTCTCTCCAGAGTCAATCCTTTAACGCCATATCTCAAGCAAGGCCAAGTTAACCCACCTCAGATATCCAACCTTTGCACCACTATGGCCTTTAGTCTACACATATCCTTCCAACTAACCCAAGGGAATTTTCCTATCCCATTTAGACCCATCCCATAATTGACCCTATCATAAAAGACAATGACATGATTCAAGACATAACTGTGAAACATATAAAAATTAATGGCTAAATGAGATTAGTTGATAGTGATGGTTAAATATATAAATCAACTGGCCAATTTAATATAGTCAATGTTTTTTTTGTGTAAACCAGGTATCTTCCTTAAGTAAATGTGAAGATGAATATCTCGAGCCTTATGTAACCCAAATGAACTACAAACTCTTCTTAAAAACTTTAATGTTGTTGCATGTCGAAAATTAAATCCAAACTTAAGATATTAGATTCTTGATTAAACTAAAAGAGATTCGCGCAATTAAAATAATTTTATTATCAACGACTTATTTTTATTTTTAAGGAAATATCAACAACTTATTTAAAAGCACCCATAAAATAAAGAATAATTTAATCATTCAGTCATTTTCGTACTAATTAAAAAGAGAAAAAGAAACGGAGAAAGGAAAGATACTTTTTTTTTTTTTTTGAGAGAAAAAGGAAAGATATTTAAACTCAAAAGTACCACTCGCAATGATAGCGCGTAGAAGAACTTGAATATTCCACTGTCCCACTCTCTCTCAAATCCCTAATTTCTGAAATCACCAAAACCCTAAAAATTCAATTTCCAAAATCGGAAGATTCTACTTCACCGGAATTTCGCCGGAGATGGTGATCCTTGAACCGGAGAAACGAAAAGAGTCACAATCACAAAGCCCTGAGTCGTCGGAAAATCCTTCACATTCCGATCCGCAAAAGAAAACTAGGGATTTGCCGAACTTAACCGAATGCCATGCTTGTGGCTTCAAGATTGATGTTTGCACCGGTAAGAACAAACTTCAAACCCTTTATAGCGAATGGCGCATTGTTCTTCTATGCAAAAAGTGTTTTTCTTGTGTTAAATCTTCCCAAATTTGTTCCTATTGCTTTTCTGAATCATCTTCTGATTCGCTTCGTTGTGTTAAATGTAAGCATTCTGTTCACAAAAATTGTTTCTTGAAGAACAAAAATGTTGCTCCTTGGTCATATTCTTGTGTGGGTTCTGAATTTTCTGTTTGTGTGGATTGTTGGGTTCCTAAGCATGTTGAAGTTTCTAGAAGAAGAAAAATGAAAAGTTTAAGAAAAGTGAAGAGTGGGGTGATTGTGAAAAAGGGTAGGGTTGATTTAGTGAAAGAGAGTTCTAGGGTTTTGAAAAGTGGGAATTTGATTAGGTCTATGGAGAATGTGGTTAAAGATGCTAATCATAAGGTGAAGAAGAAGGTTGAGGCAGCTGCTATGGCTAGAAGCATGGCATCGAAGAAAGCTGTGGCGGCTAGAAGGGCTGTTGAGTTGGCAAACAAAACCTTGAATATAGTGGCAAACAGGGAAGAGGGCACTCTGAATTTGCCTTCTTCCAAAATGGATCCTGTTAAAGTTGTTGGCTGTTCATCCTTGGCTTTTGACTTGCGTTTGAATAGCTCGCCGAGGATTTCAAAGAGTCGCTGCTTGTTGAATACAAGCTACTTGGATGCTCCGAAGAGGTGGGCTTATAGTGTTGATTCATCGTGCAAGACATCAAACTCAAGGAATGCTATTGGTTCTTTAGGATCCTTGGATAGTGATTCTTCAACTGATCTGAGTTGTCCATGCATGGGAAGGTGTGACACGATAGCTAGCCCAAAAGATGGTGAATGCCCTGCTGAATTGAAGGAAGGGGAGGGAAGTTGTTCTGATCGGCTGATAAACTTCAGTGGAGAAAATTCTGCATTGCATGGGGAAGAGCGGTCAGATCGTTATTTCTTCAAGTATGTTAGGAGGAAGTCAGATCGTTATTTCTTCAAGTACAGTAGGAGGAAGTCAGATCGCTACTTCTTCAAGTACAGTAGGAGGAGGTCAGATCGTTATTTCTTGAAGTATAGTAGGAGCAATCATTTAAAACCAAATCTCGATAGTTAGCCTTGACTCAGCATTTGACTGTTTGGATTCCATTCGATCGTTCCACACAATTGAGAACAATATCCAATGCTTCATGTTAGTCATGTAATGCTTCTTTATGTTAATCAGCTCGTCAAAGTTGCTATTTCATAGAGCTGTCGTAAAATGGAATTGGTACATATAGTTTTCTCTTGTAATTGTCCGTAGTTAAAATTTGAAGCTGTTGTTATTCATATTGTTTGTTTTTATTTCTAACGTCCTATTTGCTCTTCTACTTTTACGTTTAAACCTATGGGAAAATGAACAAAGGCCTAATAAAGAATTAAAGTTATGTAGACTTGAAAAGGAGTAACGACTAGAAAATGGTATCAGTAATTTCATCAATGAAATGATATGTTTTAGTAAATCATGTATTGAACAAAAGAAAGAATCTAGTTCAAATATCTATATCTATCTACATCTACATATATATAAGGTATAGGCTGATTTGATTTAGCCCTATTTTCTTACCAGTTTTGCCATTTACAATTAGTTACCTTATAATCTCTTTTCATTTCTATTTTATCCTTGGCGGTTTTCATTCTCACATGTACCTGCAACTTATCAGCAGTCTTTTTTTTTTTTTTTTACACCATGATAACGGGACCTGTGATGCTATTCATTCTCATTGTCAACCAAGGGAGGAAACCTAAACCAAAACAGAAGTATATGGGCCGTGGTGAACGTTTAGCGCAGACTAAACGAGAGTTTGGGGTGACAAATTCTAAACTTATGGGGTTCTTACTTTCAGTACAAAAGTCTCAAAAAATAGGCAAATAATTTAGTTTTTATAAATCTCTGGGCATGTATATTTTGCATGGTTTATGTATTTAGCTGTTCTACTACAAAATGGCTGATAGTTATTAGGGAAAATTATAATGACCTCCCCTGAGGTATGTCTAAATACAACAAACACCCCCTTTATTTTTCCAATAATCACTAACCTCCCCTGCCGTTAGTTATAGTCAAGTTCTCGTTAAAGGAGAAAACAATAACATTCTGAAGGTGATGTTATCTTTAGTTTTCCCTTTCAAAATCCATACACACACAAAACTAAATATTTTCATTCTTGTCTCATGATGTATCTATCACTTTTGTTCTTGGTTTACATCCTTGCTCTGTATTCTATGTATCAAGTTGTGTTTCCCATTGTTTCTCTTGCAATCATTCTTGTTGTCGCTCTCGAGAGTCTCGACGGTTAATGCGTCACCGCTCTCCCGATGTTTTTGTTATCATCGTCATTCTTTTAGTTCCTACGGTAGTTCGTGTTGCGGTGTTCAATTCTCATAACTCTTGTATTGCTCGATGGCAAGCAAAACCTTGAATATAGTGGCAAACAGGGAAGAGGGCACTCTGAATTTGCCTTCCAAAATGGATCCTGTTAAAGTTGTTGGCTGTTCATCCTTGGCTTTTGACTTGCGTTTGAATAACTCGCCGAGGATTTCAAAGAGTCGCTGCTTGTTGAATACAAGCTACTTGGATGCTCCGAAGAGGTGGGCTTTTAGTGTTGATTCATCGTGCAAGACATCAAACTCAAGGAATGCCAGTGGTTCTTTAGGATCCTTGGATAGTGATTCTTCAACTGATTTGAGTTGTCCATGCATGGGAAGGTGTGACATGATAACTAGCCCAAAAGATGGTGAATGCACTGCTGAATTGAAGGAAGGGGAGGGGAGTTGTTAAACCAAATCTCGATAGTCAGCATTTGACTGTTTGGATTCCATTCAATCGTTCCACACAATTGAGAACAATATCCAATGTGTTGAAATTTGGGGCCTAACTCAACTTCACAAAACCGGCTTGTAAAGTGAGGATTGCCTCCTCTATATAAACTCTCATCAAGAGTCTCATCTATCCGATGTGGGACTTGGGTTTTTCCCAATATAATGCTTCATGTTAGTCACGTAATGCTTCTTTATGTTAATCAGCTTGTCAAAGTTGCTATTTCAGAAAGCTGTCGTAAAATGGAATTGGTACATATAGTTTTCTCTTGTAATTGTCCGTAGTTAAAATTTGAAGCTGTCGTTATTCATATTGTTTGTTTTTATTTCTAACATCATATTTGCTCTTCTGCTTTTACCTTTAAACCTAAGGGAAAATGAACAAAGGCCTAATAAAGAATTTAAGTTACGTAGACTGGAAAAGGAATAATGATTAGAAAATGGTGTTAGTAATTCCATTAATGAAATGATAATCAATAAGATGCCTTCTTCTATTACACTGGAAGTAGAATTTCATATGCTCGATCACTGTTTAAAGGTATTTCACTGTATAAAATTACCATTCTGCTTGAATAGCTTTATGATGGTCAGTAGTTCTCTGTAAGGTTGATTGCTCTTGTAATGTCACGTTTTCAACTTTAGATGTTTTCATTCTAATAATGATAGAATGCTTCACTTCTCCTGTATTGATCAGTGGTGGCATATAATGGTTTTTACTTTTTACTGAATGTATGGTGATGATAAGGCCAGACTTTTGGCTCAACAAATTCTAAACTTACGGGGTTCTTACTTTCAGTACAAAAGTCTCAAAAAATAGGTAGATATAATTAACAGTTTTATAAATCTCGGGGTATATATATTTTGCATGGTTTATGTATTTAGTTGTTCTACTACAGAATGGCTGATAGTTATTATGTCTGCTCCTTCGATCAAATAAAAGCTTAGTGAGACCATTAGTAGTTATCATTTGTGTCCCTCCCTCTCTCAAAATCCCACCACTCATCATTTTGAGCACTTAAATTCTACACTGCACGGCCATTGTCCTCTCCCAAAAAATTATACTAATTATCTGTGAAACTTATCTTAAACACATTAACATGTAGTTTTGTACACACAGACAAATTGTGAAGTTGGAGAAACACATTAACATGTAGTAAACTTATCTTAGATATGCTGTAAGTTCACATTGTGAAGTTCCAGTTGGAGAAAGATAATTTACTTTATTCGAATCATTGAATGCAGAATTTTATCCCTAATAGTAATGCATTTCTGTATATCCATTCTTTGAATATTGAATGCCCTCTCTCAATATTCATGCCCTTAATAATATCCACTTAGTAATGCATTTTCTTTATTAGAAATTTTTGCAGATCCATTCTTTTCAATGTAATTTTTTTTCATGGTTTATGCCTTTATGGTGTTTTATTGTTACTATTGAAAGATATTTATGGTGATTTATGATTTTTGATTGTTGGTTATTATTATTATGGAAAGTATTTATCCTCTTGACTGGTTTTTAACATTCTGTGATTGACAGGTGATACTTACACTAAGCTATATTTTGCTTGCTTGGTATATTTGTATCCTCCTGTGAAATATATAATTGAACAAAGTGAAAAATTCATATCCTCATCTGATTGTTGGAGTTACTGTTTGCGAATAATCAATCTTGAAAGGTTGAGATTTTTTTAATAACTTGCTTCAGCAGCGCTTTTGCTTCCCCAAAATGTTCCTAATTATATCTCATTTCATTGTTACATAACCTTTGGGTGATAACAACGGAGGCAAAGGCATTATAAGAAATGGTTGAGTAAGGCATTATAAGAAACTTTATAGTTTTTAGACACTTATTGGTCATGTCCTGAGCTTAACACCCTCTAGATTGTGTGCTGAATTTACCAGTATAAATATAAATAAACCTTTGCAAAGCAAGTCATGGCCTTTGGATTTCAGTCACTGGATCCATAAGTAGTATAAAATCAATGCCCACCATATCTGTCTTGGCCATGTTTTTTGTATTTAACACTTTTGAGACAATATTGCACAAGTTGTTAGTTATATGTTTGAAGATGAATCCTTAGAATAAGGCTACTTCAACACACTTTTGGCGCATTTTTACCATAAGGAAATGATAATCTGTTTAAGTTTGTGTTTGCATTGCTTTGCTATAGATTGCACATTATGCTATATCAACACAGCTGTAACATCTGGGCAGTTACAGATTTTGGGAAATTGGTATCAACAACCGTTAAGAATTGTATTGTTTCACTGGGCATTGTGACCATTCTAACAGTTGCCACCATTTCAAAATCTGCCTTTAAACGGATAGGTCCAAATTGTCATACTTTCATTCTCATTCCTATTTGCACCTTCATCGATTAGAGATTACAATGAATAACATTGATAATGAAGAGGGGAATTTGTCCCAGGCTTCTGTAGTTTCTCATTTATAGTGATGCAAATAGGCCTCATCTTTCAAGCTTATTGGTTCGAATCAGAGAAATACTGGATCATGATTTTGATGCCATCACATACGGTGAATCACATATCGATAATTTGCTTCAACTAATTGATGAAGTTGAGGTCTGGAAACCTCTTCTTACTGACGTTGAATTCGGTTTTTTTATTGCTCTGAGGTTTTTTGTTGATGTCTTTTCTTCTGACATGAAACAAATTGACAATGCTCTTGCAACTCTCACAGCAATACAACAGGAATGTGATGTCGCAGGAGATGATTCCAATGATGCAGATAATCAACGTATTGTGAATGCCAATACTATTAAGGAACTTTCAATTGCAAAAAAGTCTGCAGATATCTACATCAATGATCTTGAGGACAAGTTTCAGAGTACAAGAAAAGAGAAAGACATTGAAAGAGAGATTGAGGCATTAACTAACACATATAATGAAGTGTTTGCAAAAATCATGGCAGTGCAGAATAGGAGAACAAATCTTCAGTCTAAATCGGTGAAAGCACAGAGGGATTATGATCAAACTCTTCAAAAAAAGTCAAAATTGATTGAAGCATGGTCAAATTTAAAGTCATTCATCCATATGAAATTTCATCAATTCTTTGTACTGTAGTCCTTGCCTTAACCACTGTAGTCTCTGCCTTAACCATGGCCTTTATGATATTCAATAACTATCCCATTTCAATTGTCTCCTCTATTATTGTAATTTTGTGCTCGAAGTTTTAATCTTGGTTCTAATTTGAACTGCAATTTTGATCTTGTTGGCAGTTTTCTATACAATTTCAATTAAGATCATATATTAGTTCTGAAATAATTATGTTTTTCGTTAGAGTTTATATTGGTTTTGTTAGAATAGCGTTTATATGTCGTTTGAACAAGGCATGTCGTTTGTATAAGCGTATTCATTCGATATGCTTAGACAGTAAGTTAGCAGCACTATGAATAAGTGGGAATATTGCTATGTAGATACGCTATCTGCAGTTCTGCACAATACTTTCGAGTAATGGTGATATGCGCTTTTGAGTTTGTAAGTACTGTCCGTCGTAATCAATTACCCTTGCACAGGTTTTACTACCAAATGTTCAAGGAATTGGTCACGATATATGACTGCATAGATAGGAGCCAAATTCCCTAAGAGCTGATCGCCATGTATGAGTGCATAGATGTGAGCCAAGTTCCCTAAATTAACAAGGCTACCTGTTAAGACTAAATCTGCAATTAGAGTCCATGTTTGATTCAATAATTAAGGCCTATCAGATAGAATCAAAATTCTCTGCATAATACTCTTGAAATTAATAATGAATTGTCTTGGTTGTATTGTATGTGATGTCTCTGTATAGATTCAATACCATGCTTCGTGGCTATAACTCCACATATATATTTGTTTCCCTAATGAAATATACCTGTATTTATAACCTTGGTCGAAATTTGGATTATCTCAGGTCCACATGGTGTGATAAAGTGTACAAGATATCTTTGGTTTAATAAAATAGCTAGCTCTCAAGCTAACCACGTAGAACAACTGTACCTTGGCATATGCAATCCATTAATTAAAGTGGTAATTAGGTTTTTTCATACTAAGCAAATATATATTCACTGATCTATTTTAACCAATTATAATGTCAAAGGGGTGTGTATAACTTATTTGGTGAGGATAATAAAATTACGGTTGTATTTAATTTTTTGATAATGAATATGTGCGTTTTATGCAAATACTGATGTGCAGACCTACTCTGTATATCCTTGAGAAAGTTGTTGTAAATTATGACTGAAGTTTCTAGACATGATAACAACCTGAGGAGAGTCTTTGAAAAAACAAAAGCTTAAAAAATTATACGTTTAGGATTAATGAAATGAGACCGTGTCTTTTGTAGGAACAAACTAAACTAATGCACGTCTTTTTTATAGATCTAATGTATGACTGGACAAAAAAAATTGCAATCAATCTCGAGCATTATCTTGTTCAAACAAGCAAATTATACCCATTATAGTAAAATGAGATTTTGTAATCAACCTAGAAGAGACTTATCATATAGCTTATTCAAACAAGCAAATTATATTCGTTATGAGATCAACCTAGAGCAGACTTATCCTATAACTTTAGTCAAACAATCAAAATATATTATCAATAGAAAGACCCGCGTGAGGGGTCAAGAGTCTAATGCTATATAATATATACAGTATGAGTCGGGATCCGTTGACACCAGGTGTTAACAGATTCGTTGACACCAAATCTCAACCGTATATTTTATTTAATCAAAGGCTAGTATGTTTCAACTGTGTGTATTCTTCTTCTCAATAGCATTTAATTACCGTTTTTAATTTTAATAATTGAATATCCCCTTCTTCAAAAATAATAATAATTGAAAATCCAAGGATAATTTAATTTTTTTTTATATATTTTTTGCTAGATTTATTTATTTTTGTCAGAACAATGGAGGAAGTTATGAAGCAATGGAGCCGGTTCGAAGATAATAAATTTGTGATTTAAGAGACTAACAAAAATATACGAACCGTATAAAGACTAAAATATATAGAATTTTCAGAAAGGCTAATATTAAGTTTTTCTGATAAAGACTCACAAATCAGAAATTTTCAATGTGGTATTCTGAATTTTTCTTTTTTCAAACGGGAGATATTCATCGAAGGTATCCAACAAATTTATCATATGAGCTATTTTCTTATTCAGAATAAACAAGGGTGAACTCATACTGAATATAGAAAAGTTGTACCTAAGGATGACAAATAAAGGAAAATGATTGGAAGACACACTTGCTTTATACACCCTTTTGTACCACTGGGCATTATAGTAATTTCACACACTTTATTATTATTTTCTTCCACTCTCTCACGTGAAACCTCTCTAAATCCCTCTCAGTCTGCGTTTGCCCCTTTCCTTCCTACCACCGGTGAGACCGTGAACGGCGACAGCGACGAAGGCACGACAAATTGCGGAGGGAGGCGACAGAATGGTGGCGAGGAAGATGGTGGAGAAGAGAAGGCAAGTTCCCTTCTCTCTCTACCCTCTCTCACAGAGCGCTCCCTCTTGACCCTCTCCCTACACCCTCTATATCTCTCCTGAGCTCTTACCACCGGCGTCGGATAACGGATCTGAGCGAAGGTGAGTATGGAAAGCTGGTGGTGGTGAGGACGTACGGATGGCAGTGATGGGAGGTCGGTGGAACAGTGGCGAGGAAGATGGTGGAGAGAACGGCGGTTCTGAGGGCGGCGGCGATAGTGGTGAGTTCTGATGGTGGTGGTGACGATTACGACATATGAAAACGCAACAGAAAGAGAGAGGATGAGAGGGAATGTTAGGTGAGACCGGCGGCGTGAGGCGGAGGGTGGGTGGCAACTGGAGTGGTCCGGTGGTGGGGAGAGAGCAATCAGGGAGAAGAGAGCTGAGAGAGAAAGGGACATCCAATTTTATTTTATTTTTTAAATTGGCAATGTTTGGATTATTTTATGTTTTCTTTTTACATGTGGCAGGTGGTACAAGAGTGGTAGCCACGTAAGGATGTCTTTGTATCACTGCTCCTTTCATTTAGCAA